>Ga0126342_10000075_pt1 | contig 59703 bp, 77 predicted proteins | sample Cyp1metagenome_FD_92528 | JGI IMG/M metagenome (GOLD analysis project Ga0126342, IMG submission 92528) | Coral microbial communities from Lord Howe Island, Old Settlement Bay, Australia - Cyphastrea 1 metagenome | ecosystem: Host-associated > Invertebrates > Cnidaria > Coral ...
ATATTATAATATATATTTATATATTATTATACGTGTGTCTGGGTGTATATACATGTCAAGAGCTGATGTGTTGTCAGGTAAGTTTTGAAAAAGATCAACGGCAACTCGAATGCCAGGAATGCCAGGAATGCCAAGGCCGAATGCCATGTGCTGAATGTGCAGTTCAGCTTACACATCTTACACGGAGCCAGCACTCTGATGATCCTGACGAAATCGTGCTGAGTCGCTGCTTGATTTTGGCTTTATTCTGCTGCCGTTCTACTTGATCTTTCTCCTCATCTGGGTCATAGATCTCTCCCACGATCCTTAAATGTTCAAAGATTTCAGTGCACGAAGACACGTCAGTCACGTCATTGTCACGTCCACGCGCTTACACAGCACGGATTTCATGCAAGGCCCCTAATCTGGCCCCTAATCTGGATCTTTACGCTGATCAGCCGCTGATCCGAGTCTCTCCTCCAAGACATCTTCTAAAGTGATGAGACCCGTGGTTCCTCCGTATTCGTCCTCGGAAACATGAAATCTGAAAAACCTGGGAACACCTGGGAAAACCTGGGAAACTGTGGCATCAGTTGTATGAGAGGCTGCCAAGGTGCTACACAGATTGCCAATGTCCTTTCTTTCAGCAGCCGAAGGGCTGCGATCAAAGACATCGTCTCCTTAACTTCAAGCTTCATATGATTCATATGCCATAAATATGCGATAAGCTACCATGACACAGCGCCAAGGTTACAGAGTACACCAGCCTTTCAACATATCAACTTCATTCAACTTCAAGATTTTCCGAAACACTTGAGATATCTTGAGATATCTTGAGATCCTTAAACCAGAACCGGACATAACCAGACGTTGTGACAAGTGGCTGGTACAAAAATGGCAGTGTCGATGATCTCTGTGACTTTCCTGGCATTGGAATCCACCACTTCCTCCAAACAGTCGGCATTCTTCAGCAGCGTCTTCATGCTCACAACGCCTCGCCAGCTCAGCGGCACCCGAGATCACCCGAGTAACTATGGCAGCTATGATCCTCAAGATATCTCAAGATATCTCAGGGATTCTCACCATGGCAAGGCTGATGTCAGCGCCTATGATGTTGTCAAAGCGGACTTCGTAAACTGGGATCCTGCTGAACCTTAGGAGCCAACAACGACCAACAGTCTCGCAGGTTAGCGCCATTGGGGACCACTTGATCCAGTCTCCTGGAACCTGCATAACGCATAGCTGACATAGCTACAGCATAGCTACAGCATAGCTACATCTGAAGCATAGCAGCCAACACCGCCCATCTACACCGGATCCCACCGGATCCCACCGGATCCCACCGGATCCCACCGGATCCCACCGGATCCCACCGGATCCCACCGGATCCCACCGGATCCTAGGAACTGAGTCTCCTTGATGAGATGATGAAGCTTCGCAATGGGCTCCTGAGATTCGATACAAATCATGTCCACCAATGGCGTCATGATCTCCTGGCAAGCCATTGGCAGGGCATTGGCAGGGCATTGGTAGGGTGGTAGTGGTGGTAGGGTAGTGGCAGGTTCGATCTGCAGCGATCCGCAGCGTGCCTTGATCTTCTTGCTGTCCAAATTGCGGACACTGGCGATCATCTCGCCTTCTTCTGCAGCCACCACGCCACTCTGCATGGCAGATCTGAAGACCAGGTCCAACTCCTGAAGGAACTTCGAAGTCTGGGGGCCCAATTGAATTGGATCCTTTCAGATCATTAACTATGTATAACTATGCATATATAGATATATATACGTATATATATATATACGTATATATATATATATTCATATATTCATATATTCATATATTCATATTCAATTTAGGTGTGTAACAATTCACATATTGACACTAGAACTTAGATATAATATAGATACCATTAGAATCCATTAGATACCTATATAATAATTTTCCAGCCGAAGATAAAAGTTATAAGAAGCACGAGAGCACCAAACAAAACACATTTTGACAGAAGATGTCCTCCTCGGAGACGAAGGGAGTTTTGTTGATATCAACCGGCACCCCAATCATGGCAAGCAGCAGTGACACAGCCTGCATCACAAGTTTCATGTGCTGCATGTCGTGTGCTGCCTTATGGAGATTTGAAGGAGTCCCCCATATGGCCCATATCTTATCATTCTTCCCACATGGACCATCTGAAAGAAAAGATCTTGACACACTGTTCTGTCAAGCCCCAGCCGCACGCAAATGATGCAGCTGCCTCATTCAGGATCTTGCTCACAGGATAAACCACTGCAGAAATCCTGGACCAGACTGGGCCAATCAGATTCAAAATGGAACGTCATGTCACAAACGTCACACCCAGACACAAGACGACTTCAAAACATGATCTGAAGCAGCTTTGTAGTAAAGGTTGCTCATGGTTGCTTCCTGTCAACTGGCACGCACAAACATGCAGCACAGGTGCCTGTAGAAGAACGGCAGGGTCACTTGGGCAAAGTTGTAGGGATTTGAAACCGCCATGCTCTTTGGCAAGATCTCACCGAGCCTGGAAAGCTTGGACATTCTACTTTCAGTGGGCTATCGGAGCATTCCGTGAAACAAGCGGTAACTGTGGGTACTTTAGCCGCATGCCATACCTGTCAGGACATTCCAAATGGGAACACGTTCAGCATCGGTTATCAAGTTCAAGCCCCGTCAGGAACTTGGTCAAATTGTCCACGTGAGTTGTCTTGAGGTCACGACGTCAATTGCACCAGCGTGACAGATACAGTGGCCTCCGATCTGCTTCAAACCGGGCAACATCACGATTTAAGACAATACTGTCAGGCTACAAGAAAAGATAGAAAAGCACATCTGCAAACTTTGGCACGATACATACATTGCCATTTTTTTTGGGTTTCGGTTCTAGTAGCGGTTCCAGTAGCGGCTAGCTACTGTAGTGACCGGCTAGTGACCTTTGAGCAAGCTGAGATCCCTGCGATACCAAGGCCTTTGGGACCAAAGAGCTGGCCACAGATTTCAGTGATGAACGCAGTGCTCACCACTCCTGGCAGATCTGGCCGCCCACCAAGGTTTCAAGGCCATGGCCCACCATGGCCCACCAACCATCCCGAACCAGACCCCAAAACAAGAGCCCGCATGCCAACGAAATCCCACTCGCATAAACTATGAACATCTATGAACTATAGGAACTATAACATGAACTAACAGTAACTAACAAACTTAACACGGTCAACAAAGTTAACAAAAAAGTAAACAAACCATCAAACCCGCAGAGTATAAATATGAATAAACCACTGGGAAGGATTGAAAAGGTGGTTCATGGTTGTTCCATGTTCTTTCTGACACAGTCTGTCCCCCAAAAAAGGATTCACCTGCCAACGTCGCACCAATCAAGATGGTCTGCATGAAGCGTTGAATATCTTCTCGCAGAGCCGTCCACTTGCCCAGCTGCACCTGTGAAGACATTGCAGCAGTGCAGCTTCGATCTCTTCGATCTCTTCAGCTGAGGTAGTTTGGAGATTTTGGCATGTCAGAAAATGTCACAAAATACCCGGACCCTTTGCATCGGTTGGCTTGACAATCTTAACAACGGTGGCCCTGCCTTGGCTGTAACGCGTTTTCCTCCACCCTCACGCATCTCTCGAACCCTTTGCTCTGCCTTCGCATGCGATTGGAAACAAAAAAAAAACTGCTGGCCAACTTTAAGCCGTACAAAACATTTGGATGCATTTGGGGCATCAATCATATTACGTGTCTGATTCTTGTGGAAAGCCCTGCGGTCCTTCTCCCATTCGCGCTGTGCATACTCCCGAACTTTCCAAGGCCACAAGGTGGTGATAGCCGTCTCAGTCCCAGCACAAACAGCAAAGGCCACGAAGGCAGCGCAGGAAAAGGCCAAATCCCCAGCAAGCGATCCACAAACGCCGTGATAAGCACGAACTCGTTCGGCAAAAGTGCCCCAGTTCGCCCGACCAGATCCGCGGTGAAACATTCTCACCAAGGTAGTCACCGCCGCTGCTCCTCACATGGCATGCGGAGTGCTCGTGGCAGGAAGGACAGCTGTGAAGTATGCGAAGTGGACATGACAAACTTGGTGGTATCTCCTACGAAAGCAACGATCACCAGCGACCTTATCGCTGAGTCTTGCTGTCTTGCACCTAAGGTTTGCAAGAAATTCATATTGCTTGGTCATGAGCAGGAAGAGAGACACTCCGTGGCTGTGGGGGAACCCACGGAAAGCATCAATTTCACAACCCCCACTGTTGCCATTTGGCAGCCATCCGAAAGTACAAGCCACTTTGTTTGCTCAGCTTCTTGGCTGAAGCCCGCACCACTGCATGCCTGCAACCGCCAAAAACCAAAATGACTTGTTCGTCTGGCTGCCAATAAAAAACTCACCAATGCCACAGGGTGGTCCACATTGGTCCAGGTAAAGATGTGTTTAAGAAAAAACGCCAACAAGATTTAGAAAAATATGAACAATGGCATGTCCTTCCTCGGATGCTTCTGGCGCTTGCTGGACTTTGCCAGGTACGCTGCGCCGGTGGCGGCAACTCCAATCGCTCCAATGTTCCAGCCGCTGCTGGTGGCGCCGCTGCCGCCTTCCACAAAGGACGTGTGAGGCCGAGGCCTCACCGCCCAACCTGCACAGGTCACAGGAAGGGCTGCGGTAAAACAGGCGATGGGCACGGTCACGGCACGGCCCTTAGAAAACTATTGGATCTATTGGCACGTGCATCAAGTTGCATCGAGTTGCATCGTGTTGTCATAGATGATGATAGAGTCATAGATTGTGATAATTGTAGTACAATTGTCATGCCTTGTCACGTGTTGTCACATGTTGTCATATCTGGATCACTATATTGAAACCGATGTCAGCCCACTGCATGTCACAGCTGACCATGAATCTGCCTTTCCTCCCCTCTGGCAGAGATGACGGCAAGGCTGGTGCAAGAGACGGGTTGAGTGCAGCCATTGCATACAGGTGCTGTGGCGATCTGTGGCGATTCGGAGGTCTCTTAACGGTCGCTGTACATCTCATCGTTTGCTGAGGTCTCTTAATGGTCGCTGCAGTCACTGTACATGCTCCCAGTCTTCTGATGAGTTGTATCGATTCAGGTTATTTCAGGTTTGGTTTGCCTGATGTGACATGCTAAATCTGCTAGATTTGCTTTCTGTGCTCTTGGCAGATTCCGGTAGTCAACTGCCTTGTAACAAAAGTGGGCTTCAACATCTTCAATAGATGCCGATCTTAAGGGAAGTCTGCAGTAAAGTAGTACTGGATGCCCAAGCAGTGTCACACTGAAGGTGGAAGTTCAGCTCTCTGCTTGAGCCAAGTGGAGCCAAGTGGGTTCCAAAATGTTCCAAGATCTTCTGGATCAAATCAGAGCGGCTGTGAAACTTTGCCTTCACCGCTTCCCCCTTGAACCCCGAGACTGCGAAAAGACTTGGCTTTCAGCTCCAGAATTGTTGTAGGCCTCCACCACGACAGCCTCACTTGGCTCGCCCACTGCCTCGTGCAAACACTGAAAGGCACCAGGCTGCTTGCGGTCCTGCTGCGCTTCTCACCCACAAACTAGATCTCGTTCCCAACTATGTGCTCAATATCATCCATGATTTTTGAACATGTTTGAATATCATGCCTTTTCCTTTTCAGCTTCAGCAAAGGTCAGGACCAATTGTGCCACGCCCGAAAATGGGCCTTTGCCTGCAGCATGCCGCAGCCATGCCGCGCCACCACTGCCACTGACACTGCTGCCACCAACACAAAACAAACGACGTGGCGACGTGGCTCAGCGTCGCTCAGCGCCTGCGTCACGATCCGTCATCATGCCCTCCTGGCGAAAGGCCCTACTGAAACATGAAACACATGCGTGCACACCACATGTTTGATATTGAAGTCACATAGTGGACTATATGTGAATTTCAAAGTGAAATCACAGAATTCACATAGTGTTCACAGATCACTCGTTCAATCCTGACTTTCTGACGGCAACGATTGGAATCTGTGCACAATCCTTGCCACATGTTGCTTGCGTAAGGGTTTCGACGCTTGGGGGCCCAGATGGACCCAGTATGACCCAGTACCAGTGGTCCCCCCGTGGTTCCCCCCGTCATTGAAGCGCAAGCTGGCACGAAGCAAACCCGCAGAGCTGGGCAGCGGTTCAAAGGCCATGACCTTGGCGCCAATAGTTACTATCTGTATGGTCACATAAGGATACATAAGGGGGGTATGTGATGATATATGCATTTGCATGTGTAGGATAATGTGTGTGTAGGATAATGTGTGTATACACTTATATATATATATATATTGCAGTATGCATTATCAATCATTCTCATATGAAATCACATGCTATCAGAAAATGCCTACTATGGCCACAACACTCAGGAAACAACCAGCTTTCTGTACAAAGCCGTTTTTTTCCGATTCCAATGGGCCGACCTGAAAGCCACTTCTCATCAAAACCATGCTGCAGCTGCCCATGTTTGCACCTACCTCAGCCGGACCGACTAGCTATGGCTCTGGCTTGCTGAAAACCCGCAAAGCTGCACCAATCAAATAGCAAGGGTTGAACGGCCACAAACAACCACACTGGTTGAGATATTCTTACATGTTTACACACTTTTCAGTGTGATGACTGACAAACTTCTGCCATGGCACGTCCAGTACTACGCAATCCTTCCATCCAACAACCTGCAGTTGTTCACAGTCCCGCGATGTCTCGCGGCAAGCAGCAGTGGTCCCGGGCAAAATTTTGCAGAGTCATTGCCTCAACGATGCCGAAGAGCTCGTAACACTCTGGCCACTTGCCTAGGGACAGTCAAGGACTTTCGCATCTGCCCTTTGTGATCTTTTTGTCTATGTCTATGCTGATCTGCGCTTGATTGACTTGATCATACTTGATCATTTCTTGTCTAGCGTATCATTCTTTGTTTTTGGCCTGCAGTATCCATTTCCTTTTCATGCCTGTTTTGACCTACTACACCCTGTGACTTCGGCCTAGCATGCCTAGCTCACATCGTTTCTGTGCTGAGACAAGGACCCTGGCGTTTGATGGTATCACTCACCACATCCTTGTCAATCCTGATGCAGTTGGACAATGTTGGACACAGTAGTGCGAATATGTACGACGTATTGACGTATCTACGGATATCTAGGGATCAATATGATCAATCCGAAATTCCCAAAAGCCACAGGAGCCTCACGCAGAGCGGTATCACAGGGACAGGGTCCAACTCATCCATCCTAAGGCATGACATGGCATGACAAAGCATGCAACCATGGGGATAGCGTGGAAATGCGAGACCTATGGACCATGATGGACCTACAACGCGTTTCGATGCGTTTCGCACGTGCGACTAAGTCGCCAAGCCATCACAGAGCCTCGAGGACAAGTGCCAAATCCATGCAACGCCAGCGATTGAAAACGCTGCACCTCCAGTTGGACAGAACGAGTTGAGATGGACTGGTTGAAACATGTTGAAACGGTTGGGTCATGATTCAGTCATGATGGGGTCATGGCCTCCAAACACGAAATCACAATGGCTTTGTAGGTCAGCTATGCTCACAACGCTCACAAATCTCAGCTCACAATTCCAAAGTGCCTAAAGTGCCTCAAGCAGTGGCAAACCTTGAAGACAAGCTTTGGAGGTGCAGAGCTTTAGCTGGTTCCTCAGATCCCATGGTCAAAAGCCTCCCTGTATCCTGCAAACCCTGTGCATCCCTGTGCATCCCTGTGCTGTCTGTGCTGTCTGTGCAGCCATGAAACATCACTTCAGTGACTTGCGGCATGCCGCGGACTTCTGGACTCAAGCCTGCCAGCTGCAGACAAATTCCAGCTGATCCAAGATCTCTACAGATCTCTCTTTCTCAGAGACCTGTTCCATCTGCCAACTCCTGGCCAGCCAGAAGGGCCTGAGGGTTTGGTCATGTTTGGTCATGTTTGGTCGGTTGTGGCTCGCAGCATCCATGCCGGGTGACATTGACATACTGGGACTCAGACTAACAAAGCAAAAATGGGCCAACCCCCACACAGAGCGGTCTCCATGGCTGCAACATCCTCGCAGAACATCACATCGACATTTCCAACGTTTGATCATAGGAACTCTTGATGGACTTGATATGATTTGATGACTGGGGGCATGATCCTTTGGGATCTGGGAGGAAATGTCAACCCAGATCAGCTCATCACGGCTCGTCAGTACAGAAAGGAGCATAAGGAGCATCACGGTCCGCTAAGCCGCTAGGTAACACAAAAGCCACACAAAATGCAGAAGCAAAGCTCCAGCAATCGCAGGAGCACAGCCTGTGCCCAGCATTGAGCATCGTACTTGCACCAAATCTGCAACCAAATCTTCCTGCTCTTTGACACTAGGAATTCCTGGGCCCACAACAAAGACAACAAAGCTTACGGATGTGCTGGGGACCCTGTGTGCATCAACAGGATGAAGTGCTCAAGCCACACTAGATCAGTGCATCATACTTGGCATCGCCCAAGCACAAGAAACTTCAGCAAGTCTCTTCCTCAGCCAGGAACCGATTTCTTGGGCTGCCTGAGACAGAATTTAAGAACCCAGCTGTGCAACCCAACGTAAGGGTTCCATTCCGGTGCGAGACCCAGAAATTGAAACCCAACAAGCCCTGCTGGGATTGAACAATCTGCAGACTTTCACGACAATCTGCCCGCCCTGAGGTGTGGGCACTGGCCAAACGCAGAAATTGATGACCGGGAAAACCTTGGCCATCGAGTCATCACAATCTAAAGTTCTAAAGCTGCTCACATGGTCAAATGACATGATGTCAATATATGTCAATTACCCTCTGGTGAACTAACATAGCAATTGAAAATCACCATTTATAGTGGATGTTCCCATTAAAAATTGGGATTTTCCATTGCTATGTTAGTTCACCAGAGGGTAATTCAAATGAATCAAATACATTCAAATACACCGTCGACTGGGGGTCATGCACTCAGATGTGGCTTGAAGTGTGACCTGCGTCGAGCGCTGTGCTTGAAGATTTCAAAGGTTTGAAGTAGTTTGGAGTAGTTTGAAGGCGGCATTTCCCAACCTGGTGGAAGACCGCAGTCGACCAGTCTTTTGCAAGGCCTGACCAGATCCTGCAGGATAATGTTCACACGGGTTTGTCAAACAAAGACGAAAAAAGAACGCATCGCAACTAAAATGTAGGAAAACAGTTTCAACATGGACAGATTATTGAGCACCTCTTTGTGATAAAACATTTGTTTTCTGATAAACGCAAGGAACAATATGAAACCATATGAAACCATATGAAACAATAACAAAGACTTGACAAAGGCCATTATGTGCTCACCATTTCACATCCCGTCACATCACCAAGCCATCCTGGGATATGGTCCTGGCCATCCCCGGCCATGTCAGGTGACCAGCTTCAAGGAGCTCCGTAGTCACACCATATCTGTCGAGGAACGCCGCAATTCGGTGGGAGCAACAGGGTGAAGTCGCCGTGTGTGTGTGGGGGTTTTCAGACATACATCTATTGTGAGTACATGTGAAGATTATATATATACATATATTATGGATTATTATGGATTATTATGGTTCTTATCATAAACATGCATATGAAATTCTATTACATTCTGACGTGGTATTGTCTTGTTGGGGAAGAACATGGAAGAACGCATCTTTTGATTTGACATTGTTATCCTAAAATATCCTAACCTCCATGTGAGTCAGGCAGAGCGTCCTGTTGCCTTTCACCATCAGTGAGATGTTTGGTGAAGGCTGATGACAAGAATGGACCCGCACCTGAAGTATACTGAAGTGCGGTGAATTCATTGAACTCGGCAACCGACTAGCTCTTGACATGTCTGTCCATGTCTGTCCTTTTCTTTGCTTCTTATCTCTTTTATGGTCATTTGAGTCAGTCGGCTTCTGGGTTTGAGCCCTGCATAATGAGTACAATTTAAAAGTACTGAGGGAAACACATGGACACACCCCATCTCTGCCCATTTCCCCTTTCCAGTCTCTGTCGTGAATGGCTTTCGGACCCTCACCTGAGCATTTCCCATGGTCTTGCCGGGTAGCGCACATGCACTCGACCCTCCGGGGTCACTACCTGTTGATCCTAGCGAGTAGCCAGACTTGGTGGGGAAAATCCTGTGATGGGATGTCTTAGGGTGCCAGATTTCAAATGATTTCAACTAACGTCAACACGTTCGACAATGTTCGACACGTTCAAGACCTAACCGTCTAACCGTCATGTTGTCTCCCGGCATTTCACGCGTTCATCGAAGTGGTCACGTGGTCCTGTTTGTCGCCGCACGTCGGACCACACCTCGGCAGAGGACGCGATCACCACCAAGGACCGACCTCGTGGTATCAAGGCCAGGACCAGCGCAAAGCTCGTTGAGCTCCTCGGACCCCTTCCTGAAGAATCGATGCTCCAAACAAAGTCCAAAATGTCCAAAACAAAGCCCAAACCTTTCACATCCTTTCACCACATTTCATAATTTTCATAATCCCAATCCTGGTCAAAGGCTTCTGTCGCAAGGACCAGAAACAGCACCGTCCTGGCACTGATGGCACTGATGGCACTGATGGCACTGGTGGCACTGGTGGCACTGAGCTCACTTCCCCAAGCACAGTGCCATGGCCCAAACAGCCTTGATGCAGAGAGCCAAAGCCGGAGCGGCACCTCGATGCAGCAAGGTGGAAGCAGATGTGAACATGGGATGATTGGGATGGGAGTCATGGAAAATTATGGAAAGATTTAAAGGACATGGTGGAAGACAGAGTTAACATGAGTTGAGTTCTGTGAAAGAACTGTGTGTAACAAAGTTGTGTGACAGAGTTGTGTGTGAGAGAGGGCGGGCGGATGGGAGCAGACGGGAGTGCACAACAGAAAAACAAGAACCCCACACACAGAGACACACACACAAACGAAAATGTATTGACAGCCAAATGGGTGGACCTTGGATTGATCTGACTGTTCCAGTCGCTCCACCCTTTCTCATGCGACAGCCCGCTCCGCTGGGAGCTCCAACAGGCATGGCACACACTGAATGGTGCCAAATCTCGTTCGCCGTCGAACGCCATGGTGGAACTAGTGCTGCAACTTATTTCAATGGATGCCCTGGCCAAGCAATGACCTTGAGAAAAGGGATGCAAGTTGATGCAAAAAAATGCATCAACGTCCGCATCCTTCAACTACAAATCAACGTCCGCACTCTTCAACTGCAAACAACTTTGAACACAGAATTGTGACGCCTTTATTCCAGCGTGTCTCACTATGAACTTTGGATTTGGGTCAACTGAGCAGGTCTATCGTTTGCCACACTATTTGGAGCCAAAGAAGAAAGGAAGGCGTGTAAAATCGTGCAAGTGATCATCCAATGACATCTACTCGTGCTCTACCGAGGTTCAATTGATTTTAATTGCTCTGGCGTCAGCTCACTGGCATCCAGCACCTCACAGGTGGGAAGTGTTTTTCACGCGGGCCACTTCAATCATCAATCTTTGAAACCCAAAGGGCTGATCTGGGAAATCCAGGTGCCCGAACGTGGCTGCGAATTGCTTGCAAACCGTCATGCGTAATGCCGACGCTGGCAGCGCATTGAGAACGAATTTCAAGGCTCACATGTGAATGGAAGGCGCCACGCCCATGGAAGGGCACTCTTCTCGAAAATCAACTTCTCTGGCAAAGTTCGTTCATCACCTTCCCGGAAGAATGGTTCCCAATCGACTTCCACACTTTGGACATTGCATCTCTTTGTCTCTTCGCACATTGCATCTGCATCTGTGCGCATTGTATGATTTGGAATGGTTGGATGCCGTTCGATGTGTCGTTCGATGTGCCGTTCGATGTGCCGTTCGATGTGCCGTTCTGTGCGTTCAGATCTGGTCGCACTGAGATTCGTGGCCGTGGGGCGCGGCGAACTCAGAGAGTCGGCCAGGCGCCATGCCCACGGAAGGTCGCCCGGCCCTGCTGGATGGACAAAGTCCGGGCGCAGCTGTGCGGTCAGCAGACTTCGTTTTCGCTTCCGCACTGGTCCCAGTTTTAGGTCAGGACTCTCAGCCATGGACTAACTATACTAACTCTAATGATTCAGTAAATAGAACTAAACAAACACGAAACTAACTAGACTTCTGGAATCTTCTGGATCTGCATCTCAATTTCTGGGATTTGAACCTAGCCTGCGGGCGTTGACATGAACCTGAGGTTGCCAGGCACAAGCTGAGCAAGGGCACGGATTTTTTTCCGGGGGATGCAAATCCATTGGGGAGCCTGGGTGCATTCCTGGTGCTGCGATGTTATGCGGACTTTTAACAAGGAACTGGACGAAGAGTGGCTGCATCACGACTACTACGAAAAGCTATCACGTCATCTCGCGAACTCCAACCGCTGCCACACATCCTGTCCAGTAGAGATGCATACCACACATTGCAACAGATATTGCAACACCAGGCGTGAAATCAGGAAAACCTTGACTTTTGCAATCCTCAAAGGCTGTTGGGGCCTCTTGCTTCTATGAAATGTAGATCTTGGTTCCCTGGTTTCATGCTGCTTTATTGAATATATTGAATCAACTTGATTGGTCCGGTCATGTTTTTTCCATCAGCTTTGCTATCCCCTGGTATCCCCTGGCATCTGGTCCTCCAAGTCAATAAATTCATTGATGTCATAGTGGCTGGCTCCTTTGACCTGGATTCAGTGCAGCATCTGAGCTCGGCGAATTTTGGCGAGTTTGGTGAGTTCCAAGTGCCGCACGATGTGCATATGAGCATGCCCTCCAGCTTCCTGTTAGCAGGGAATGGCATCATCCAGTTTCCATCCTTCTTGTCAACGAATGAGTTCATTGAAGTGTGAGAAACTTGATTCAAGCTTGGAAGTGATGCAAGGAGGCGTGAACTACTACAGTACCTATATATATAGTGTGTATATATATATGTATATATATCATATATAGAGAGAGAGAGTGTGTGTGTGTGTGCGAATGTGCAGTACACATTCTCCTCTTAACCGAGCGTAAGTCTGTCAAGTCTAAGTGCCTTCAACGACTCCTTGATGCCCTTCAAGTACTCGCGATGGCCTAGCAGCTTGATGCAGCTTGATGCGTCCCAGGCAGTCCAACTAATACTAAGTCCGACTAAGTCCGACTAAGTCCCAGGCCAAGCTCGTCCTGATCTCCGACGTAGAAGTGGATGTTCTTCAGGTTTCGAAGTCCCTGCCACCGGTGTGGAGGTGTGGAGGTGTAAGGATCATTATAATCACTGACAATCAACATGATCAACATGCTCAAAGGATGTATACCCTGTACACTGATGTACACTGTACACCATGTTAAATGCTCAACATAACTCTAGAACCACCAATCCCTACCGCCTCGATCTCGCAGAATTGAGGCAGAAAACCCGTGATCAAGTTCAATGAGCCCTGGGCTGAATCTTTGAGCCGGCAGCACAGCTGAAATCAGCATGAATGATTGCAAACAATCATGAGATATGATGAGATATGATGAGATATGATGCGATATCATAATATGTATATATATATATATAAATAATAATAATAATAATAATAATAATAATGTTAATGATAATGATAATGATAATAATAATAATAATGATAAAATAATAATAATAATAATATAATCAACCTGCAATCTTGTCGGATCTCTTCTAACCTGTGAAATGTTGCCAGCGAAGCAATGTGGCAGTCTCGACCCTGGGTCTCGTACTGTGCGATCAGGTGCCTTGCTGGCGAGAGAGAGCAGCGCTGCAGAGCCTTGGTTGCTCTCACAGCCACGGATATGGCAGCTGATTATATATACATATATAATCCAATAGAAATCACCAGTTATAACCATAATTAATCACTATTAACCATCATTAATCACCAGTTATAATAGTTTCTAAAATCTTAGATTCGGACTCATATGGCAGGTTTAGTGGCACAGCATGGCACAGCAATGCCAAGTTTCTTGAAGGGAATAAAAATGAAAAAACTGAGTACGGTTCCATGGCTCATTCCAACCATGTGAAATACGTTGCCTGCAGCTTTGCACAGTGCCAAAGCATGAGGCAGGGTGTAAAAGAGTGGTTTTCCGTTTAAGCACTTTGAACCACAGTCACCTCTACAAAAAGTCCCGAATAGATCAAAACAGACCGAAAGTCTTGACATCTTTGTGTCTTTGTGCTGCAAACTCTATTTCTGACGAAAACTCAATGAACAAAATTGAACGAGCCATAGCGAGTCACTAGCTGCACTACATTTACCATCATTGAAAATCATTTACTTTGAACTTCTTTCCGCAGAAGCTCTTCCAGATCTCAGGGTTCCAACTCATCGGTGCGAAAGGTGTGATGTCACGGTTGTGATCATCGAGCACCGCCTGAAAGGCATTTGGAGGCCGTTGAACTCAGGAATGTCAGGAATGTTAGGAATGTCAGGAATGCTGAAAGAGGAAAGCCAAGAATGTCTTTGTTGGCAAAGAGGCCGGCCAATTACAACACATGTCAGACATATCAATACATGGCCTGAAGAAACTGTTCCAACATGGTGACGCCAGCCCTGCACAGCAAGTGGGGAGCTATGTGGCTGAGCTAAATGCTGCTGCTGGGTACTGCTGAGTATGCTGAGTACTGTGCGGCTCAAAAAAGTCTGGTGAGTGACTGGTTCTCATTGGGACCAGCCTAGCACAGGACCAAAGGGACCAAAGAGGAAGGCCAAGGAACTTTCGATCCAAGTGTGTGGAGGGTTTGGGCTTTCAATGGCTTTCAATGGCTTTCATGGTCGTCAAAGTTCTGTAGTTTTTTTCCAGTGCCAGGAAGGGGATCCGAGTTATCGGCAGCTGCCATCTGTGTTCTTCTGCACGGAGGGCACGGAATAGCTTGGCCACGTGACCTCGGAGGTTGAAGAAATAGATGTCCCCATCAAACTGTAGAAATAGAAGAATAGAATTGTGTGTGGGGTGCCACGGTACAATCTGCTACAAGTAGATTCTAAGTAGATTCAAGTAGCATAGTTTACGATAGTCATCGATAGTCTACGTCCATCTTTGTCACAGGTCTATGGTCCATTTGTTGATCTCGATCTCAGGTGTTGACGCTGTTCACCTCTGGAAATCGCCAAGATCGTGGGCAACGGTGCCGGTGGTCTTGGCTCCTTGCACTCGGATCTTGGGGATTCCCCAAGGGGCCGCCATGGATGGGCCATGGCCAACCGACCACATGGGACCCCACCAAGGATGGGCCATGGCGGCCTTGGCACCTGCGCACTGGGCGCAATGATCGCAAGATCCATCGAACCGGCTTGCAGGTCCACCTGAGATTGTCGGAGTAACTGGATGCAACTGAGAGCGGCAACACATTTAGTAACAAAACACACAAACAGTGAAGCAATGAGTACCGCAATGCAACGCAACGGGTAGACGCCTTCTTGACTGTCATGGCTGAGTATCGTCCCGACCTTTCGTCATCTTGACCTAAACAAACACGTGCCATACACGTCCTGTCCATTGTTTCCAAGCATGCTGCTTTTTAATGAAGTATGTATCGTATGGACCAGGAAGACCAGGCCCGCGTCAGATCCATTCTTTCACTGTCATGGCGACCAAATCTTCTCAAAGAGATTTTCAGGGTGCTTTTGGGCGGTGACATGGAGTAACAAATGGAGATCTTGAGATCTTGTGATTTTAGAATTGTTGCCGCAATGATTCCGAGGCAGTCTACATGACTCATAAGCAACTTCATTGAGCACATACTTAGGATTTCTGTTTTTCAGCGCTGTTTCTGCCTGTTGTCGCAGGCCACATGGCATGACCTTTGCTTTCAAGGTTGGAGCAGCCTCCGAAGAATGTTGAACTCCCTTGCAAAACTTCGAAATGTTCTCATAGCGAATTTGTGCTCTCAATATCATCGTGAGCCCTAACTCCGCCTCCCGGCATTTAGAAGTATTGTTTGTCTTTGTCTAATTCGGTCCGGCTTTGGAATCATTTCAGCAGTTGCTGGTGACTTGTCAGTAACTTTCCATGTTGTCCTGACCGTCTCAAAGAAAGCTTTGCTGAGGAGACCTTCTGCCTTGATATTTTGTTTATCCTCTTGTTCTCCAAGAAGCGTCTTAACACTGAGGCGTGACAGGGTATGACTTTTCATCATGTTTCTCAGTGAAAATGCTGGCTGAGCATGTTGGATCCTGAACTTGCTTCCTTTATTCCTTTGATGATATGGTTTCTTGAGGAGAACGTTGGAATGTCTGTCCGGAATATATCGGAACCTCCTCTCATCCTGCTTTTCATTGGAACCATCTTCCTTTATCTTCCTTTCTTGGGTATGTCAGCCAACTCCTTGCTTACCAGAGAAAATGATCTACAACGCCTTGTTTCTAGATGTCGTGACGTGGTTTCAGTAGGAATGTGCCGTATGTGCTTGCAGAGAAGATTATGCACACAAGATTTGTGAGATGAACGTTGGTATGGTGGAAACGTTAGAGATTCAAATCAGGAATTGCCACACCATCTTCTCCAATAACCAGGTGGAAATGCAGACAGACAGTGGTTGCCAGCTGATGTTATTTGAGCATGCAGTCGCATTCATCCAAAGCAAAAAACTTGTGAAAACATGCGGGAACAATGAGAGTGATCAAACAAGAACCTCCAAGGGTCGTGTGTTTCATGAATACACACGTTGTTCGATTATGCCGCATGCCCCTTAAACATTCTGACGGCTTCATGACAACATTTGGAAAGAATTGAATGAATGGCAACAAAAATCCAAGAATAGCTCATTTGGAAAGAATGCTTAGACTATTTGTTTGAGCTTTATGAAGGATAAAAATGCTGGCGACTTTATGATAATGGTGTGGCGAAAGCTACTGTTGTTCCGAGACAGTATGTCTTGTACCCTTACGTTTCTGTAAGTTGCGTGGGGCGATGAAAAATGTGATATTTGAATATTTTGAATGTACCATCTGGTTATTTAACATAGCTATAGAAAATCACCATTTTTAATGGGAAAATCCACTATAAATGGCCATTTTCAATAGCTATATATATATAGCTATGTTAGTTTACCAGAGGGTATGTGAGTCATTTGAGCAATTTGCTGCACACTTTTAACATCGACTCATCGGACTCATCGCCCATCGAGCTCCTGAGTCACCCGACTCAATCTCGGACTTGCTCTTCGGCCTTCACGTTGGGCCTGCACAACAACTTGATGCACTCTTTTAAAAAAAAAAGATACATGAGCAATTCACTGATTATCCGCGTAAAATCATGAAAGAGTCTTCTCTTTTCACTGGCCTTGTCGTAAGATGCTTGAACGAGTTCTTGTGTGGTGAGAGTCTTTGCTTTGCTGCCTCAGCAGGTCCAATGCAAACGATTTTTCTGCAAACACAGCAGCTGAATGTAAATGCAGAGTGCAGAGTGATTATCAACGCATCATGAATGATATGAATGAATCTTGAATCAAATATGAATGAAATATGGATGAAATATGGATGAAAGGATGTGAAAGGGTGAAAAATACACAGTGTAAGCCCACTGCTCTGCTTGACAGCCTCAGAAACAAGTCAAAGGGGCCACAGACTTGAACGCAAAGCCGCACATGTCGCACAGCCTCACAAAACCATGATAAACATTGATAAACTATGTATATCACAAATATATAGATATATAATATATAAGTATGTATATATATATATATATAGATGTGTGTGTGTATGTATGTATGCGTGTGTGTGCATAATACATATAATAAGTTATATATGCACTTGGGGTCGAACATCGTACTTTGGATTGGTGAGAAAGTCATTCATGAAAGGTCCTGAGAAACACACTTGCCTTGAGTCGGTAATGAGCATGTAAAAAACAGTAAATGCCAGTAACTTGGAAAGAAGGACAACTTGCATCGTAGTAATCTTGCCTATGGTTTCTATCATGTTGGTTGATGTGAAGGCTCCAAATCATTCACCGATTTCGCTTTTGTTGATCATCTCTGATTCCTTCCAGTCCACTTCTTGCAAACCCATAAGTTCCATACGTCTCGTTTGCATTATCATTGGTCTTTTCTCTGATGCAGTCCTACGTCTGTCGGTACTCTGCCTTCATGCGCCACCTGCTCTCAAGGTGCTTGAGCTCTGTACAACAAGAGCAATGCACGCGGACAGCTCGGTACATGCTCACCGCAGGGCATGGCATCTATCATTGCCAGCTGCCAGCTTCATCGGCTTCACCTTGATGTACTCATCAAAGGAGAAGAGGTTTTCTGCTTTCAAAGCCTCACAGAATCATCAGAATCTCATAGAATCACACTTTTTAGAACCGAGCTGAGCCGATGCCACCAGCCATCACCAGCCTTTTGAGATCCATCTCCCAGAATCACGGACCATCTCCTGAGCAGCAGCGATCATCCCAGCGATCCCAAGATCTGAAGATCCTCTGTGAGACCCCGGCCCAGTGGCTTCCAATCTGTCGCAGCGACCCAACCTGGGACCGGCATGGACCGGCAACACTCAGTTTGATGCCGAGTGTCAAAGGATATCAAAGGATAAAGCCCTGTGGCAATTTGATGCCAAGAAAAAAAAATGATTCGGTAAACCTTGGAATCTCAGGCACTGGGCAAATCCTCAGGTCCTCACTGGCCATTCAGCTGTGGGCTTTTTTTGAGACCCCGAATCCGTACCAACCTGACGTTGCGTTGGTTTTGTCAGATCGCAAGGCCCGATTCAAATTTTCACTTCGCTGCGCAGAGTTGGGGTGCTGGCACTCCTCGCCGGAGTTCATCGGAGCTGTCGGGCCTTGGACAGGCAAGGTGGACAACATGTAGATACATGTAGAAGGTACATCAAAATTGTCAAATCGGTCTCAATCAGAAAGGGGAGTTCACCTGAATTCACAGTGAACTCACAGTGAACTCACAGTGAATTAGAAAGATGTCCGACACAAAGTCCGTCAAATAACAAATATTGGGCATCTGAGGTATCTGCGGGGCCATTTTTTAGCTCAAGCTGAAGACTGCTCGAGCCCCAAAGCTGCGCCACTGCGCCAGTCATGTAGGATTGACGCTAGGGAAACTGTTCATATAGAGTTTTAGGTGCAAGAAAAAGGTCACAATATATATATATATGACAATATATCGCAATATTCAATAGGAGTTGGTGGAATCACGCATTGCAATTTTTGCAGGATGTAAAGCATGCGGCATCATTTGGCATCCGTGAATTCCCGTCTTCTGCGGGTTGCGGTTGGTTGCTCCACTGCCGTCAACGTGTGAGCTCTGCCCTTAGAGGGTTCAAAGCCGGTGTGCCAATGGCATCCGCAATTCGGTCCCAGCCATCCTCCTCACGGCCAGGGCGGATTTCGGTTCGAGTCAATGGAATAACTATCAAAAAAACGATGAATAACTATGAGTAACTATGACTATGAATAACGTGGAAATGCAGTCGTACTTTCCAGCAGAACATAGCAGAACCCCTCTCCGTGCCTTTGTCCCAGAGATTGGAGGGGCTTCAACCTGGCTGTGTCTGTGTGAGATGTGAGGAGTTTCTGCAAATAACAAGTCTCAAGGGTTGCAGAACAGTGCTTCTGGGCCTGCACAGGACCAGCAAGTTCAGCCTGGACGAGTGATTGCCAAAACTAACCAAAATTGATGAAAATTCCCTGGTCACAAGCAGAAAACTGATGAAAGTTGTGCGTTACAAAATGTTGGGCCTGAACGACTCCTTGCTCTCTCTTCGTTGGGTTCACCTGACCACCAAGTCTCAGCGATGGAATCAGGAAATCATGTGGAATCACTTTGATGGGCCTGCGCTGAGAGGGGTTGAGCCGAAAAGCTGGCCTGGTAGCATTAAGGCAAGGGTCCAACCTTATCAACCTTAATCCTTGAAATGTGATCACATGTGATATAATGATATATATATATATAATATATAGATATAGGTATAGATATCTGATATTGTCTGATATGTGGTCATGTGACGACCCAAGCGTTTGGAAAATGCTTCGCTGTGGAACCTGATTGCGGAAGATCCCATCCGCTCTTGGAAGATCCACCTGTCACAGTGCACTTCGTATCACTTGTCCATGGGATTTAAAAAAAAAAAACATGAAGGGAAACATGAAAGACCAACTGTCTCAAAAAGTTCCACATGGTGTTTTGTCATCGAGTGGAATCCTGTCATTGCACACAGGACGATAAGTCTGAGCACCCGAGCCTGAAAGAAACTAGTGTTCAAAGGCCTTCACAAAGAAGTCCAGCTCAAACGACAGCTCAAGCGCACACAGCACACACAAAGCTACAGGGTCTTTCGGCACTTGTCTTGCTGCGTTTTTTCCTCTGGCAAAGGGTCCAAGAGTTGCAAGCTCTAACACTCACGCAGGCTTGTCACTCGAAAATTACTAAATATTCCGACCTTATTGGTTTTTCCAAAGCCGGCAAATTGATTGCATGGATCTGGCTTTGGCACGGGAGTAAGCAATGCCCAAAGGTTGAAGGTGTTGTACCACCCTTGCATTGGCAATGCTGTCACCTAGACGCCTTAGCATTCTGCACGAAAGACTCCGTTTGGAGATCATTGCAAATAAGGGCGTGTTGTAGGTGCTCGTGCCAAAGTAAAAAGCCTTAAAAAGCCTACTAATAAAAAGTCTACAAAGACACGTTTGAGACACATTGGGCGTGATACTTTGCTGACAGAAGACCTACATCGCCGCGCAATCCATACAAAGGCACTAGGTTCAAACAGCAAAGCACTCATGTCCTGCCCAACTAGCAGACCGAGCAGATCAACTGGCAACTAGCCGCAACTAGCCAACTAGCAGTCCTCACAGTGTGTCACAAGATTTCACAAGATGTCACAAGTCCTCGCACACGTCTTGACCCAAATCGTGGTTGCACAAAGGGCATCGAAGGCGCCTAAGAAACCAGTCTTTCACACATCTCTGATGGAACCGGTGGCCGCATGGTAGTCGCACCTCTAAACGACGCCGGGCGTCCATATCGTCATGACAAATCGAACATGTCTCCAGTGGAGCAGGCGCTGTCACTTCTTGGAGAAGGAGATCAATGGCTCTGCTTTTCTGCTGATGCTTCAAGGATGCCTTGAACACCGAAATTTGAAGCTCATCTGGCTCTGGGTTGATCATTAGTTCTACCTGCCTCACCCTCCGGAACTCTCGCAACATGTCCTTCGCATTTGTGACACCATTCACCTCTACGACGGCTTGACCAAGTTCAAGGGCATTCAGTCCAGTTGTATTCCAGCGGGAAGCGGCAGAAGAGCTCTTGATGCTAACAATTACAAGTCCTCTCATTGAGGACGCTCCAGCAAGAATCAACCCAAATGGTTCGTCCCCCTGGCAGTCTAGCACCACCTTGAACAATGCGTCAGCTGCGTCAGGCTCAGGCTGAACCCTGGCATTCTGTTTCTGCCGGCGAAATGCCCCTATGCAGCCTATGCACGCCATGGCTCCGGCACGTTCTCGGATTTCTCGGGCTGAACCTATGAGCTCTGAGCTATCTTACGGTATTCAGGCATGCAAATATATGCAAATATATGCAAATAATCAGATGATATCAATTGATATCAGATGTATTCAGTTGAAGTTCTGCAAAATGTCTAGCATTGCACAATTGCAGACGCTTGGCAGACGCTGCAATCACAAACACCAACGGTCACCAACGAATGCCAGCTCTTCAGTACCCAGGCCTGGACTGCCACATTGGGTCCATCCAAGGATCCTGAAAAACTACTGTGGAACATTATGGCACCCGAAATTGTGCTGGCTGCAAGACCATGCAAGACCCATGGACGCAGCATGACGCAGCATGATGCAGCAAATCAGTAAACACTGAAGTCAACACTCAAAAAACACTCTTCAGTTCCATCATGTTCCATCAGTTCCATCTGTCCGCTGTTCACTTCCTGGCCTGTCCCCCTGGCATTCCAAGGTGAGTAGGTGAGCCTGGCATTCCAAGGTGAGTAGGCGAGCCTCAGATCTGGCGCTTGGGAGCGGTACGGGTCAAACCCGTTGAAGCCGTTGAAGCCGTTGAGATTTTCAGTTGAGATCCAGGCCGAGCCCTGGGTGCAACGGGTAGGGATTCAACTGTCCAGGCGGCCTCGGCTGAAACGAATCTGTGAAGCGAGCAGTGCATGCCATGGTGCCATGCTGCCATCATGGCGCTTCTGTCGATGCTTTTTCCGAAGCTCTCGGGGCAAACTTGGACACTGAAATCCGATTTCAATTGCGTCCAGGAGATCTTCAAATTTGTCTGGCATTTGCAGCGCCTAATGCGCACCTGAGTTGGACAGAAAGGGATATCTAATATAAAGTATTAAAATGTATTAAATAATATTATTATGATGTATTCTGTAGGTATGTATCAGTCATCTCTCTCTCTCTCTCGCTCAGGCGTGAGTGACTGTCCGCAGCCGTCCTATGAGGACGCCCCAGTCGTCTATGGCTATCTGGCTATCTGTCTTTCTATCCATCAATCCATCGATTGACTATCTATTGCGTATTTCCTCCATCTACTGTGTTTCTCTATGTCACTATGTTTATCTACTTTTCCCCCCGAAGTACACCAAGCGATTCACAAACCAGAAACAATCATGTTGGGATCATTCCCTTTACCATGGATTCGTCGATGGCAAGGTATCATTTACCCAAATTGATGCATTTGGTTTTCGTCCGCTACGCACTCATATATCATCATATGTCTATGTTTTCTCTAGATGTATGATGTGTGTGCGTGTATCTGCGATCATAGATTCGCGATTAAGTTCAGTGTGGCACTTTCTACCCACTCAGTTTTCGCATGTTTCACAAATTCGTTGCAAGTGGTGGAATGATGTAGAAACCATGTGGAAATCATGTGGAATCGGGATTTTCCTCCACCTGCCTCCGATCCTGCCAACGGCAATCTGCAAAAATTGCAGGATCGATTGGATCCCCAAGTTGTCCTTCCAGCACTTAGCCGCCTTAGCCGCCTTAGCCGCCTTAGCCGCCTTAGGCGCCTTAGGCGACTTAGCAGAGCCCAAGTCGCAGGTTTCAGATTGTGCTGGAAACCCTGGCTATCTGCGGCATTGGAAGGAAACATGCAAAAATGTGGGGATGCCCCAACTTCTATGACTTCCATGAAGTTTAGGAAGACATCCGAGTTCCAGAACTAAAGTACCTTTGTGTTCAGCACCTTTGTATCTGGAAAAATGGAAAAGTGGCCCAGCATGGGTTTGCCCTGTGAAGATGCAAACTGTACAAGTGGGGCCACAGCATTTCAAATTCAAGGAAGCGGCAAGCAATACATAAAGCATGCCCTTCATCTGATCCGCACTCAACTAATTAATTACACACCTCAGTTGGCGTTCTTGCCATACCATCCATACATATCCATACCGTCCATACCATCCCTACCTCGCTTCGCACACCAGTCACACACAGGTCAGTATCCGGCGCGCGCGTGCATGCCTCAGCACAGTCTAATGCACAAGCTGATTACATAGGATGCCATCCCTGTGGGAAGGGGAAACTATAAGGCAGTAAAGGTAGAAACACGAGGCGAGCGGGACAACTGCAAACAGCTCGGTTGAAGGATAACTGTGACAGAGATCCCCGCACTATTCTGTAATATTCGGCCAAATCCTGCAAAATCAAATGTTCTGAACATTAATAGCGTAGCACAAAGGATATTGAAACGTTGCAGATGCAAACAGCTCAGTCACAGACGGGCTCGTGCTGCCTCAACGTCCTGCTCATAGAGAGGCCAGTCCAATTCTGGATCCATGCAGGTGATGTCCTGGATCAAACTGTCTTGGAAGAAACCTTGGCATATCTTTGCACACACTTGGTCTGTAACTCAATCTTGTTAGCCATCTAATTAAGGCATATTAAGGCTTAAAGCTCTTCAAGGCCATATCTCAAGCATTCTCAAGCCGTGGTAAGCTCTGGAAGGCGATTGAGGACTTTCAGGGTACGTGGTTCACTTCCACAACTTTGCATCGTCAGCACACCTCCGGGTCCGGGAGCGGTTCAGGGGGGAAGTTGTCGAAGTGAGATGCGTCAGCCGCATTTTTGCATCTCGGTTGGAATGGAGGTGTCATGGCCTCATCAGTGCTTCAAGTGCTTCAACACCGACCTTCGCCCCACTGAGTCCCGCTGAGTCCCGCTGTGCACCAACAAATTCTTCACATGTCAAGAATTGACTCTAAGCAGAAGTGGGTGGTGTGTTGCATTTAAGGGTGTTTAGGACCACGACAAGGCCGAGCAATTCCCACGCCTGAAGCTCACTGAAGTTGAGGCCGCTGAAGAACTCTTCCAAGCGGCACTCGAAGAGAGAGATGCGACGCTCCACTGGGCACAGCACCTGCGCGTCCAACTGATCCAAGTGATCCAACTGATCCATTGAGGTCCGTTCAAGTCCGTTGAGGTCCATTGATCCATCCCTGTTCCAAAGGCAGGGCACAGGGCTCACGAATTGAGTGGAAACCCTCGGAAAGAAAAAGCATCCAGCAATTCCCAGCCCGTCTCCGATCAAGAAGCCAAGAAGCCAGGATGCGTTTAGTGTTTAGAAAATGGTCTAAAGATGCCTAAAGGATCCTAAAGGCCTAAATAGCATATTCAAGAAAGGAATTTGACCACCAGAATCCACCAGGGTCCAGCCTTCGAGATAAACTGGGCAGCTGCCAGGCACTCCTTTGGATCTGCTCCAAGTTCCCGCTGCTTCTTTTGCATTCGCGTGAGACGATGAGGCAAATTTGTCCCCTGACAAGGTATTTTAAAAAGGATGATGGAAAAATATGGAAAATATGACGAAAAATCATCCTGGGGGTCACTTTCACAACTGTTGTGACTTTGAAAAACTACATCGCCATCGGCCACTCACATCACCTTTGCCAAATAGATCTCATAGGATCTCTGATCTTATGCAACTGAGGTTCGTTGACGATCTGCGTCTTGAGCTCCTGTTCCGGGCGACATTGGGTGACATTGGGTGTGAGCCAACACCGGAAAAAAGGCACTGCTGTGGCCCACCTGGAAGGCACGACGTCGATCTTGCGCCTGAGAGAAAAAGGGCAGGCTGCCGGAAAGACATTCGTACCTCAGCTGCTCAGCTGAGCTCAGCTCCGATTGATTCACTGCACGACAAATTGTCAAGTTCCACCCAGAAATGCATCCGAGTAGCGAGATGATACCCAGGGCCCAAATATCTGATGCAGCGCAGGCCCTGCCAAGGAACATCTCCTAAGATCAAGAGAAGGATGCTGCAAAACCCACGGACAATAAACTTGCACACTCAAACTCCAGCAACTTTAAGTTTTCAAGATTTTTTAAGCATTCATTCCAAATGCATCCTTCTGCTAGTCGAATTTTGCCCAAGATGCAGGTGCCATGTATTGTGGAGTCCCGCATGCCGTGCGCAAGCCGTCGCGGCCTGCCAAATCAGCTAGATGGTCAATCTAAGTCAGCCAAATCTGCTGCCTGCCGAGATCGGCGCCTGGTTTCTCTTGGAATGGGACACCCTGATAGGTGCTGTCATAGTCGATCTGCTGAATATACTCCTGACATGGCAAGGATGGCGAGAAACCTCTTGGGAAGACATGGGAAATCATGGGAACCAATGACCCCTGTCTGAATCCTTTGATTTGGAATCCTTACCAAGTCTAGAGACGGTTCCTCAAATTGTTCTGCTACCTCTACGATGGTCCTCGAAATCCACTGGTGTGCAAAGACCAAAGTCCAAGAGCTTCAAATGCCCTTGTGCGGTCAGCACCAAATTGTCAGGCTTCAGGTCACCTGACAACTCAGACATGAGCCCGCACGGATTTCATATCCACCCAAAAACCACAAAAACCCAATGAAATAGTCAACTCATGTCAACTCATGTCAACTCATGTCAACTTCAATAAGCCAAACAAAATGATTTGCCCCTGATCTCGACGAAGCGGCGGTGGATGAAGCCAGATTGATGGATGGCATCGATCGCCTGAACCAGCTCTGCCATATAAAACTTGGTTTCGTAGATGGAGAGTTTATTCTTCTTCTCCATGTAGGCAAAAAAATCGCCACCTTGCAGCATCCGATGAGATTCCACATGCTTCCATCATATTTCCACCATGTTATGTTCCACCGCTCAACCGGCCTTGCATGAACTCCATGACCAGGTACAAATTCCCGGAATCTTGGAAGGTGCACAGGAGATCAGTAAACCAAAGGCCAAAACCCTTGGCCATCGCGTCTCGTTCGTTGTATGCCTCGATCCCACTTGATCCCCCAATGCCAAGCTAATCTCTTTGCTAGATTGCTACATTCTGTCAGATTCACGCCACCAACCTCTCTAAACATTGGAACATTGCTAGAGAAGGTATAACAGTCAGAGTTCTTTCATGTCATTTCCACGTTTCAGCCTCACAATATCCTCACAATATCTCAGAACACGTTGGCTCTATATATCAGTTTTGACATGTTGTGACAGGCCTTCATCCGATTCTTGTTGCGGAAGTGGTCCTTCCTGATCTGCTTCAAGGCATAGACTTCCTCTGTCCCCTGACGTCGAACCAAGTGCACCACGCCAAACGAACCTTTGCCCAAGACCTTCAAACTGGTGAAGTCCTCCCAGCTTGAGACGCTTGAGACGCCGCAAAAATTGCAGGGGCCATGGCATGCCGCATGCCATGGCCATTGGACCATGTTAACAATGTTAACTGCATCCGACATCAAAATCTCAAAATATGTGCTGCACAAGACATATGACGGCTGCGCGGCTGCGGGTCCTTTATCGACCACATCCTGTCACAAGTTCGCAAGATTTCGCAAGTCTCAGCCTATGAGATGTATGATGATGGATGCCAATAATGTGCAATAATGTGCAATACAGTAATGTGCATACAGTGTGATTTGCTTTGAATCACACGGCATGAGCTCCCTGTGTCTTGGAAAGGCTTACAGTGTCTGATTCTGATGTCAAGCCATATTGAGCCTCAAATATGCTCCCTTGCGTTGTTTCTCTGCTTGAATGTTCGCATCGCGAGCTCGTTGCCAATCTTGAGGATGCTCTTTGCTGTCTTCAACTTGTCCTCGAACAGAACAGATTGGAGAAGCAACCCGAACTGCATGGACTTGCACAGTTCTTCTTTTGATCAGCATCACACACCCGAAAAGGCACAAAAGGCACAAAAGGCATGACAAATGTTGCGAAGATCTTGAAGATCATGCGAAAAACATCGAAAAACTCTGCTGCCGAAGAGGCGTGCTTTGGCCTTCAGATTCTCCTCTGCTTTTGCCTCCAGAGCCAGCTCTTCATCTAAGCGATCTTTCAGCTGCTGATGCCTGGAAATCCAACTGAAATTCCCATCCCTTTTTTGCATGACATGAACTGCCAAGTCTGAAATAACCGGTCATTTCATGAAAGATGGACACCTCATGAAGCCCGACCATCCCAACCAATTCCCAACCAATTCCCAACCAATTCCCAACCAATTCCCAACATATCCCAACCTATCGAAGAACTTCTTCCGTGCTTCTTTTTTCTCCTGCATTGCACGAGAAACGTGCTGCTGAAGATGCTGAAGCTCATTTTCTACGCCTGCTCTCGAAGGCGCTGGGAGTCCAGACCTTGGATGCAACGATTCAGCATCTTCAGCATCCCAAGGCGTGCTTGAAAAATCTCTGCATGGATAACCATCATGGATAAGCTTTAAAATGGTAAAATGGTAAACCCAAGGTTGTGCAAAGGCAACATTAAGGATCTAATTTGAGAAGAGAGAAGCAAGAGGACCAGTAGAAACAGCAGAATGTCAAAGGCAAAGCGCAGTGTAGGAATGACAAACAGTTGATAAAAGATGATAAAATGTTCCCATCTTGCGCCCTTCCGTACTTGGTCTTGTCAAGCTACTTTCGTCTGTGCGCCCGGGAATAGGCAACGAGGATGGGCTGGACATTTGCGTTGAGCAACTAAACTCTGAGCATCAAATGCTATGGAGTTATCATAATTTATCCTTCCTTCAGGCAGCCACCAATATCAATACACAAACATCAACATCAAATCGTTTAAATCCATACTCTGCCTAATATGGATCGAGTTGCTCCCCTGGGTTTTTTGACAAGCATAGCCAGCATAGCTCCCATGTCTCAAATGAGTGATTATTTCAACATATTTCAACCATCATTTAATGGTCATGGCTCAAAGGTTTTAAAATCCATTCCATGGCTGAGAGATGCTGAGAGCTCTGAGCTTCGGCGCAGGGAAAAAGACCCCAGCTGTGGAAGCTGCGATGCATTTGACCACGTTCCAGCTCCAGTTGGGCCTGGAACATCCAGGGCCCCAATTCACCGTAACAGTTAGCCCCGTCGAGGTGGTCCAATAAAGCAAAATCAACGTGGGCTGGCCGTGCCTGAGAAACTCTCGTGAGATGATGAGCGAGGGACAGCCTGCAGGAGCCAATGAATCCAATGCATCCAATGACGTCAATCGCTGCATCAGACCTGCCTGCATTGAGAAACTGCCTCCAGGCTGCATTGGGTGCAGGTCCTGGTCGCATCCCGAATTATCTCTCCATTGCTGTGTCCGTGCCAGCCGTGCCGGCCGTGCCCGCGTCTGTTTCTGAACGACTCAAGTCATGGATGCGCTCTGTGCTGAAGTCCTCCTGCATTGGGAGGGGGCTGTAGCGAAAAGACCTGATGCGTCTGGACAACACGCGGACAACTGGAAGAGAAACTCCAAAGTCTTCTCCTTCCAGTTGTGCATAGTTTTGCAAGATGTACATCGTCATCATATGTCATCATCATCAATGTCTTCTCTTGTCATTAAGGCCACCACTCTTGGTGCAACTGTGGCAGTCCAGAGCCCTGGCAGCCATGGTGAGATGCTGTTTACCGCTCCATAGGCACATGGCACAACATCACCGTAACACCGCAGTAACACCGCCGTCAAACCGCGCCTGTCCGATCTGAGGGAACAGCCAAAGCCCATTTTGCGCAGGGCCTGGTGGCCCTGATGGCCCTTGTGGCCCTGGTGGTGCCTGCGACAGTAGTGATCTTGGCGAACGCTCAAAAGCTCTGCAGCCTCAACTCAGGTTGCACCGGGCCTTCCCAGGGAGATCTTGATCAAAAAAAGTCTCCTTCACGTTGCCGTTGCCATTGATGTGGCCATGCCCTGCCTGTCACACGCAGCTTGCATGAGTAGGCTAAATTCAAATTGAATCTGATTTCTGGAGATGTCCACTAGTCCAAAACTAGTCTCCCACTTGACTCCTTCTTCCTTCCACGTCCGGCCTTTAGCATGGGGTCGGATTTCTTTGGCCTTAGGCACCAAACAACATCAAAGAACTTCCCCTCAGCCAGAGCCAGACATGCGAAACCGGGCCAATGTGACTCAATGCATCGCACAGCTTCCTTTTCACGCGAACTACACTCGAAAAGGTATGAAAAGGTCAGTGAAAGGTCACTTTGCCTTCGAAAAAACATTCCTGGCATCGAAGAGAGGCTTAGCCTCTGGGTTTTTGCTCGCGGCCTCGGGGGCTTCGTCCAACGCGGACATGGAGTCAGGCTCCAAACCTGGCGCTGCGTTTGTTGCAGGCTGTCACAGGTTGGGATAAAGCTAAGACTATCTAAGACTGTTAGGATGACATATATGACATCAATGAATGTACAAGGCAGACATATTATACCGTGTATATATATATGTACATATATATATATATATATCATGTATGTTGAGGGTGACAGCTTCGTCTCTTTTCTGCATCTCAGAATGTTGGATAACCTAAGCACAGGTACGGTAAGATCACATATTGGATCAACTGAACAGTTGTTCTGAAGCCATCTGCAACGTGTCCATGTTGGCCTCTCGTTGTTCCTGGTGGCTTCATGAAGTCCATCATCTGGACGTTCATCTCCGACCCCCACTCTGCCTTGGATGTTATCGTTGCCGGATGTTGCCAGGGTCGCCTTTTTCGTCCATCTGGATCCATCGTAGGTCCAAACTTCTTGGGGTAAACCATGGCAAACCATCCCATCATCCATCATCATCCCCTTTGGAATTCGGTCGAATGGTCAAGGGGTACCATGTTTACAGTGCTAAAATGGTTCGCTCAACCCCTGTCAGCACATAGAATGGCACTCCTTCCGGATTCAAACAACCAAATGAGGCCTCTATAGAATGGTGGTGCCTGACACTGTGAACACGCATATCACCAAAACCTATGTTAAAATGGTAGCTGTTTGGGTGGTTAATCCCTACCATTCTGTAGAGGGGGTTGGCAAACCCTCACATGGCAAACCCTCACGTGGCAAACCCTCTTATCAAATTGTATCAATCGAAACTGTACGAGTACCTTCGGAACTCAAAAGGAACCGGATCTTGATGAAAGTATGTGAAAGAACTTCAATGCTGGAGAGTGACGAAGCGCTCCACCGGGCTCTTTTCTGAGTCTTTGGACACCCTGGGCATATCCACGTCTACGTCATCGTAGTTCTCCGTAGAGCCAAGGCCGTCTCCAGCGGCACAGTCATCCTGCTTCAAACTGTCACAATGTTCAAGGATCATAGGTTCGTATAGGAATATATATGAATATATCATATATGTTTATATACTTCATATATACATATGTTCATACGATCCCCTGTGATGTTGGATTTGTTCGATCATTTATAATGTCTCCATGGCCCTAATATGCGCAAAAACCTCCAAAATAAGGTCCAACCTTGGATGCCTCCTGACTTCCGATACGAGTACCATGCCTGACAACGTTGTTGGCAGTATGCCAAGTTCTTTTCGGTTCTTTGGCCTGGCATTTTTTCAAAAGGTGTCTCTGCAGGCGTCCGACTTGAAAACGCTCGTCACTATGAATCACCCACTGCGAGGCCTACGATTGCGAGGCACTCCTTGGAGAAGGACAGGCTGTTGCATGGACATGCTGTTGCATGCTGTCCCCTTTATCCGTTCACAAAGAATTAACGAGAATGAACGATAATTAACCAACTGTTGAAGTGGCCAAGTCTCTTTGTTGCACGTCTGCTCGCATGGAGGCACCACTCGTTGCCCGGTCTTTGGGTCATACACCGCTTCTCCTTTGTCCCGGATCAGCCTGGCAGCCTGGCTCAGGACCCTGAGGACTTTGTCCAGTCCTGCTATGCTACGATTTGCTGTGCCTTCAATAGTTTCAGAACCTTCATCTGCATTCTTCATTCATTGTTGCCTAATACATGCCACTAAAATAATCCATAATGTCTATAAGTCTATAATAGCAGGTCCACCAAGGGCCACCTCTGCATCCCATGGGAACGCTGTGCCAGCAATTGCCGCCAGAAGGGCTCCTTCGCAGAATCTCAGATGCACCGATGCCGTGCCATTCATTTCGCTGCATTTGAAGCAGCGACGCCCTGATTTCACGGCTGAGGCGTCCCACCTCCTCGTCCTTGTCTCGCGCTCACAAAGTTCACGCTCGGCCTACAGGTCGGGAATCGATTCTTTATGGCTGCCCACTGATGCAGGGCCACCCGTCGTTTGCTAAGTCATTTGTTATTGCTGTTTGGAAGCCAATCTGCCTGTGAAGCCATAGTAGGCTCAGAAGGAGCCACTGCAAAGCCCGCCGGTGTCTCACTACCATCGGCATTGCGGCAGAGACCAACAAATAAGTCCGGCTTTTTTGACGCAGTCTGGCTGCGTTGCATCCAACGTAATTTCTGCTGTTGCCTTTGTTGTCACATTGTCAGATATTGTCAGCCTTATTGTTGAAAAATGGGTACGCATGGGCTCCTCTAGGTATCCAAATTGAGACGCGTGCAGAATATTCTAGATACGAGTAGATTGGTGCTCGTCACATGTCCTTTAGTGTGAGGTATTCCTCGGAAAACTGAAGCCAAGAGGCTTTGCATGGACTGAGATGGAGTCAGTGAATCTCCAGAAACAGGACGTAGCAAGCGATCATGTTGCAGCCAGCAAGACACAACCGCCATGGCCATAGCCCTTTGTATGAGCGCTGTTGCTTAGGGTTCCCTGCCGGTGTGCTCCTGCTCGTTGCTTTCCAGCCTGGCCACACTCGAGCCGCAAACAGTGACCAAAAAAATAGCTATTTGAATATTTATAAATAAGATAAGGTTCAAAAAATGATGAACACCCGGACCATAGTGGCAATGCTCGAAAGTACTCCAAAGTATTAAATATATTAGTGTCAATATTTCAAGTTATATGCACACACATGATTGCAAGAATAAAGATGTGGCAAGTTATCCTCCTAGTGCTGTGTCATCTTGCCTCAACGTCTGTTCTGGACAGCTGCGATACAGAACGTGCCACTCCATCCCGCTTTGGCCTCGAGAGTGGTGGCACAGTGGCATCAGGCCATCGTAGTTCAGCGAGCTGATTCAGTGATTGTCAGTGATTACCCATTTATAGTGGATTTTCCCATTAAAAATGGTGATTTTCCATTGTTATGTTAGTTTACCAGTGATTCTCAGTGATTCAGTCAGCATCGCAGCCGTCTTTGAATCAAAATGCTGGCTGCTGGCAGTCTTTGCCGCTGTCCCAATCGATCCGATAGATCTCATATGATCGAAAGGCTGACCATCCCAAAGGAGTTCGGCCACTGCAAGGCACGACGTTGGCACCAGTTGCACTCAAAGACCGTCTTCGAGACATTAGAAAATCATAGAAAATCATCTAAAATGTATCTACAATGCATCTAAAATCAATTCCAATCCACTCAGGTTGCTTCATCCCTGCCCTCTCACATTCCAGCAATGCCGCTGATAGCTAGCGTCTCAACTTCCTCCGTGTTTTGAGACAGGAGTCACAGACAGTCACGGTGCCAGTCAATCACAAGATACAAAAAGCTGCCCCTGCAGACTGTCAAAACGTTGGATGTGACTGACTGTCAACATAGCCTCCGGCCTTGGGCATGAGGAAGGTGGTCTTGCTTGGATAAATGCCACTCATTCTCAGCTCTTGCCCCTGCTGGGGACTCACCTTTGAAGGCACGCCAGCCACAGTATCAATTATGATCAATTCACAAGACCCGCAGATATGGACCAACTCCTGAGGTTTGTCGTTTGTCGAAGGACCGCACGTAGAATTAGCTAGGGGAAATTGAAACTGATGGAGTATGATGGAGTCTCATAGTACAAACGAAGCAACAGAACCGACCTGTTTGTAGTATGCCATCCGCAAGGTTGCTCCTTGAAATATCCCTGCTTCCTGCACGGTCCTCACCACCAATCTGGAAATCTCTTCACACGGATGTCGATACTGTTTCTCAATACTTGTCGTATCTTGTCACATCCTGTTTTGAGCTTTGTGGTCCAGTCCTTCGCTCGGAGGTTTCCACGAGGTCCTTCGTCTTATCTTCCAACTTCAGCTGAACCCCGTTGGCCCAAGACGGGCGAGGGTGCTTTTCCTGGCAGGTTTTCTGTTCAGCGCAGCTTTGCGGAACCATTGGAAGGAAGAAACATGAAGAAACACAGTAATTGCTGCTGATGTATGCTGCGTTGCAGCTAAAAGTCTCGTGCTTTCTTCACCAGGTCCCGAACCTTTGCGCACAGGAAAGCCCACGATTGCTTCTGTGCAAAGCATGATCTTTAGAGAACGAAGTGCAAAGTGCAACGAAGTGCAATGTGCCAACGGTGATTTCGTGTTGTGTTCCCCGGCAAGCTCTTCTTTGCCAACCTGCACAGGTGGACAAGTAAAACGAGTAAAACCCTTGGTGCTTCTCCGGTTTGCCAGGCCTCGAGGTCGAAAGCTCCGCTTCGGGACTGAATGGTCACCTCCAAAAGAGAGCGCCAAAAAAAGCGCAGACTGCGCAGACTTGTTTACGACAATATTCACTTCTTCCAATTTTACGTAGTTTTTACGTCTTTCCTTTAGCTCGTTTTGCCTGCCGACATGAGCACATCGGCACCTTCATCGTTACAGGCTTTGCTTTTGACCTGTTTCTAAAGACCTCAGTGCAAGAATGAGGACACCTCGAAAGCAAACACAAACAGATTTTCGCTCATGGTGCGAAGTCATTGTTTGCAAGGTACTTTACCAGGTACTTTCATGTTTAGGGCGTCGGCAACCAGGCAGCAGCACCAGGGAGCGGCGCCGGAGAATGAAAAGGTGAAGCTTAGAACGGCTGCAGAAGCACAAAGTGTACAAATGCGCACAGGACTTCAAAACTAACCGTCGAACCGTCTAAATCTTCTATGTGTGTCTTAATATGTCTTAATATATTTTCCTGGGATGTGTTCAAGATTGTTCAAGTCTTAAATGAAGCACGAGAGTGGCTTGAATCGGTTTGACAAAAAATACCGGAGCACCATGGAGCACCCAAGCCCTACAATTTCTGCAATGACCATTTCACAGGGCATGGCGGGGCCTACACCACCAAAGCCAACAGCATCCCAAAAGTACAACCTGCCGGTGGGCTCATTGGAAGGGCACTGACTTCGGCATCTCTCAGCACTGCCGAATCACAAGTCGAGTCGGGTCACTGAGGGACTGGCTCCCATGGCCACCAGGGCATAGTACATCCACTGATTGGACTCAACTACTTCTGTAACATCACCTCAATGCATGGATATGCATGGCAACATATGGCAACAATGTGATGGTTTTGAAGTCAGATCTTCAAGCTCTCGATTTTGCTAAGCTCACCACTGACAATGTTGGGACTTTCCTCCTCCTGTCTCACAGTGGCTAAGCCAAATGCTCAAGAATGCCATGCGATGACCACCAGACGTCCTGCGCCCGTGCTTTGGACGATGACAGCGCAAAGCCATCTGCAAACTCGTCTTCAGACACCTCGAATGAGAGGTTGTTCCAATGCCTTGCAAGACCACTGGCAAATACTGGCAACTAGAGCTCTGCCGTTGGAGATAGTCAAACACATGAAAGGACTGTGAGATACCCTGATCATATCTAAGCATAATGGATACATGTGGATCACCCCAATCTGCTCCAAGATTGCGGCATAGCCATCCCGAGAAGAGTCCAAGTACCTGCAACTTCAGCGATGCACATCGCGACAAATGGCAAGATTATGCAACATTTGAAAAGCTGAAAGCTGACGATGTGGTCTCATCGTAGCAATGGAACTGGACTCTGCCAGCGATAGACTTTGGGATGGACAGCGGTGAATCATTTCATTCGCCATTTCTCCGGCATTCTCCGGCTCACGCAAATCCAGGCTGCCACTCTTCCCCCACCTGAGCAATGAGATGGGGCTGGACGCGTCCAACCGTCCAATGAGTCCAAATGGATACAAGTTTCAGGTCAAATGCTGAGCTTCTGTCCACAGCAGATGAGTTGCCAATAAAGCTGGCCCAGACCTGTTGTCTTCACTTCTTGCAGTATCCAAGGGTGCTAAGTCCACTTCTCGGAAGACTATTCACTATTCATCATACAAGATCATACAAGGATTATCTAACTCACATTAGATATGTCTATCGATTATCTGTCTATCCATACCTTATTTTGAAATCATAGTATCTGCCCAGCAGTCCTACTCTGTCGATGCTCACGACACGAGGATTTTGAGGCACCCTACCTGCGGCCACGCGGACCTCACTGAACTCCAGATTCCACCGATATCACCCAGGCACTGGAACGGGATCTGTCAGGTACTCAGGGTACCCAGATGAGCACCAGGCTACCCATAACATAGCCATAACATAGCCATAACATAGCCATAACATAGCCATAACATAGCCATAACATAGCCATAACCACTGAGAATGGAGCCACGCCACCCCCTTCTCTCCACCATACGGCTGGGCCAAAGCCGTCCAGGCCTTGCAACATCAACAAATATAACAAATGTGATGACTTCAATATACGAAACAATGCTTGGTTCGTTCCGAAATCTGCACAAAGACACGGAAAGACACGGAAAGACACAGCAGCATCCCGCCTCTGTGGCGTTGTCATAATGCGATGTTGCCTCAAGAAAGGTCTGATAGTTGTCTGCTGAAGGGACGCAAATCAATGCTCAAAATTTTTATACTGTATTCATCACCTTTCATCAACTCCGTCCACCTCTCTACCGCACCTACCACACCTACCAGACCGCTTTGTCTCGATACCGACTGCCAAAAACATCTGAAAACATTCTGAGGCGTCTAGCCCAGTGACTCCAGACTTCGACCTGGTCACGGTCGATTCAATGCTTGGGGAGACAGGGCACAAGGGTCACAAGCCTCGCCTGCCATCGGGCTGCAGCCTTATTGTACTCACTGCAGCCCACCTTGGAGCATCACTCAGAGACTCAGCCTGCAACGAAGCTCCAACCAGTTGTGCACGGAGCTGAGTTGCCAGCTGGCGGAAAGCTGCATTCCAGAACTCTCTCAAAAGTATAAGCCTCAGCACAGCTGATGCCGCGAAAGACGCGACCTTGTTTGGCATAATTTGGCATAGCATCATAGATAGCATAGTACCCTTGAAGAAAGCTTGCGTTGACTGTGCACCAAGAGGATCCTAGAGGTGCAGCCGCTTGAGGCGTCCACAATGGTTACCCTGGCGGATGTGTTTCACGCAACAGCTGCAGTGACTTTGATTTCCACTGCTGTGGCCGCGCCCGGAACACCCTTCAAAAATCCAGTAAATCCAGGCCTGTCCTCAAAGGAGGTAATGAAAATAATGAAACACATAAAACATCATAAAACACATGAAACTACCCACAGGTCACACAAGATAAAACACACAAGAATCAGGAAGAATCACGAAGAATTGGGCCAAGAATTTGAATCAGGAAGCACCCCCCGTCTTGGGCCTGGCAGAGCTGTTCTCCAGGTTGCAGAACCTGGAAAGACAAGAAGTTCGAAAGGTTTTCACATCTTTCACGACCAATCTTTTCTATCTTTTCTGTTCGTCTCATGTGTCTCTGGATGAAAATTATATATTGAAAATGAGTTTGCGGATAGATTGATAGATTGAGATAAGACGGATTTGTTTCTTTCTCTTTTTTCTCGTCTCAAAGCTCCGGCAGACGATGCAACCCATTGCAGCACATGCAACGCAGCACTCTAAGTCGCCCTGCGAGAGCTCCATCGGAGAAGTCAAAGCACCAAGCCTTTGGAGCAGACGAAAACTCTTTGCATCGCAATTCTTGGAAATCTATGGAAATCTGGTGAGTCAATCTGGTGAGTCAGTCAGTCTGTCCTACTGGCTGTCCATTGGGAGCTGATTGGGAGCTGAGAGATACAGAGCCACTGAACCACCCAGTTGTTTCGAGGATTCAGATCACGATTCTGAGCTGCACGCAAGTAGAGGCTCACATTGTCCTAAGCAGTTTTGCGTGTCACTCATGTGATATGTTTGATTTCTGATGATTTTGCGAAGAATAAGGCGCGAAATAAATGCTGGTGTGTCTTTATGCGGTCTCCTCGGGTGAGACAGCGCTCTTACTCATGATGATCCCGACATCCTTGCGAAATCTGCAGAAATCTGCAGAAAGCATTGGATTTCAAACTTCCTGCGCACAGTGCGCGCAGGTGTCTCATACTGCGTCAGGACCTGTCCCACCTTGTAAACACCAGCGCGAACTGTGCGGTTGACAAGACCATGATCTCGGAGCATCCATGAAACAAAATAGGGAAAAGTGTGTGTGTGTGTTGTATCAAAAGCACCTTCAAACTCTACACATAATGAAAGACACTCCACTCATGTCACACTGAGATTGCCAATTCCGCTCATTTCACAATTTCAGAATTGCAAGTTGTCATGATTTGTTGCAAGTTGTTGCACACCTATTTCAATTTGTCATATATAATTTGTCTATTGTCCAACAACCCGCAGAGAATTTTGTAGCACGGCTGTACGATGCTGAACGGCTATCGGGCTCATTGCACCGTTCCGGGTTGAGACATCGGCCTTGAGCTGCTACAAGAACATTATTCGCCTGGGCATGGCCAATGGAAAAGGATGGACATTGTGACATGTATCAATCATATGTATCAACTATATCTTTGGAGTGCTCACAAAATGTCAAGTGACATGCCCAAAAAAATATCAAAAAAAACAAAGGAGAAATGGCAAAATTGCGATCGAATCTGCCCTCTCAAAGCTCTCAAAGGTCCCCACATCATCACGGAGCTGCAGGCTTAAAGGGCCAGAGCTGGAAGATGCAGAGACCCGAAAACCTCGGAAACATAGCAGAAATCACTTGAAAATCACTTCGAAAAATCCGTTTTCGTTACAATGTGCTGTTGCAGTGAAAGTATGTTACAATCCACACTATTCAGTGTATGTAGTGATCACATACCCACACCATTCCATACCGTGGACTGAGTCCAGGCCTTCTGCCCCCAAAGGAATGGCCATGGGAGCGCCTGAGCCACAGCATGCCACAGCTTTCACAAATGCGCTGAGCCCCAAAGGATGCTGCTGGGTTTCCCAGGTCTCACTGGACCATAAAAATTATCCATAACATAGAAACATGATGAAACATGTATGATATGAATTGAATTGACTTGTCAATTGATATGATGTATTTATATGTATTTAAGATATCTATCAATTTATTTATCTGTTTAAATTTGTTCATTTGTCCTATACAAGCGTGTTATATATCATGAGTGCAAAGTGCAAACCTGGATTGGCAGCGGAAAAAACCGCCTCAAGGACAATGTGAGGCCACAATCAGTCACTCTCACTGAGCTTCCCAGCTCGTGGCTGCTGGAGCCAGGGAAAGGTTCTGAAGGCCGTATCCGCCACCACAACCTTAAGAAATGGCGCAACTACTTTAGTCTATGTACTCAGTCTATGATAGTCTATGATTCATCTGCGTAAAACTCACCTATCATGATGACGGCGCAAAGATTCCACAGTGACAGAGGAAGAAGCCAAAGACGATCTCAGACGATCGATATGATCCATCAGGGCAATCCTGGAATGCAATTGACATCAATTGACTCCCGTGACTCCAATATCAGCCAACTCTGACTACGATCAAAAATTGTCTTCGCCAGTTCAAAGCGGAATGCATTTTGACGAGTTGGCACATACGTAGACCTGATACACCAGTAAAAATTAGGATCTCTAGCCAATCGGGAAACATTTCGCCCACTTGGGCACTGCCCCTCCTGAGCACCGACATGTAGTGCCAGGCACCTAATGCTTCAAGTTTGACGAAACTGGAGGCGGGTTCAGTGTGGAAACCTTTGCCAAATTCTAAGCTGAGGCTGACGCAATATGCCCGCCACTCTGACCTGAAAGCAGAAAGCACTGCAAAACACTATGAAACACTGCCTTCACCATGGTGCTACGATTGATATCTGAGACTCTTCCAACCTCACCTGATCCCACATTCTCCAGCTCTCACATCTTGTCCATGCTTGCAGGTGACATTGTTGATAGGAAGAGTTTAAAGTTTTACAATGTTTTACGTCTGTGGCTTCAGATTGTTTCAGTGACCAGTTAGACCCAAGGGTACCAGTTGGACTGTGGCATTCGGCGTTTGGTATGTTGGGTACAGTATTCGATGATGCTGCTTTTACTCCTGTTCTTTTGGTTTGTTCACTTCTGTAGCTTGTGGCCTTCATACTCATAGTTAAGGCTGCTGCGCGAAACACAAAGAATGCAAGGAAACATAAGCCAAATCCTGACACCTGTCTGAACAGCCTCTTTCATCCAGAACAACGCCCGCTTGGAGTCCCTCATCCCTTGGCGGGTTTTTCAAAGTGCCTCGATGCAGTTCTGCACTTCACTTCGTTTCAGCTTAGCGCAGGCCTTGTGCTGCGCTAGCGATGAAACGCTTCTGAAACCGTCAAACTTTTTGCCGGTTCAAATGGTAGCCATGGGCAGCCAAGTGTAGGTCTTAAAGTGTGCTGCAGGCTGTCAAAGACCACAGCTCCAAACAGCGCGTGCGGGCGCGCATGGCTCGCGCTTAAGTTGCACCACGACTGTCAGAGTGACGGACAGATGTGAAGCATGCAGGAAGCATCGCCTCACTGGTGAAAATGCGCAAGGCAAATGCGCAAGGCAGTTCAAGGTTGCCTCATTCGTTGCCTCATTGCAGAGGTCAATTGCTTGAGCCTTGAAGCCTTAAGTTCACAAAAGGCTTCTGGCCTCACCGATCCGGTATTCTTGGCAAGAGGGCCGTTAAATATGCCATGTGCCTTGACTTGAAAAAGGTTGCACAGAACGCCTTCTGATGAATGTTTTGGAAATTGAAATTCGGAACTGAAAAATGCTGTGACTTGCAATGGCATTCCTTGGCACCAAGGGACATCCGTCCACTTAACGAATTTCATTCGATTGTGGCACGTTTCTGCCGCAGCCGGGAAAGGAGGTCATTGCTCCCAGCCGAAATGCCTCAGCCAGGGTCGAGCAGGCCCCGCAGCAATCTGAACTTCAGCGAAAACAAGATTAAAATAGATATGTATTAGATATGAATATTAATAGATTAGATTTAGATTTGTCGATTTGATCAGATGTGATCAGATGTGTACTTTGACCGCAGCATTCAAACGTACTTTCAACTCCCACTGTGGCTTTGTATCATGTCATGTTGTCAGTTTTTGCTTTATCCCTCGGGGGCGCTGTCGGCGTTGTCAGCTTCTCAGTTTCCATGACAATGAAGACTTCTGAGGCTGTGGCTTGCAAAGCCCTCACGAATCATATTGCAATCAAATGACAAGTCAAGCATCCCTGTTAGGTGGGTAAGTTGTGCATCCGTATTGCAAGTGCAACGCCACAACATGTCAAAAAGGACAGGCAATGACCGGCTGCATATAATGAGCATTATCAGCAATGTCATGCTCACTTGACTTGCATGACTTGACACATGTTGTCAAAGTGTCAGAGTCGGCTGAGGTCATGACTCCTTTCTTCTTGGGCTGTTGAGGGGTCTTCTTCCATTTCGACTCGGGACAGCAAGACTCCCAGAAGACTCCCAAAAGGCTTTCCACTGTTCCCACATCGTTCCACGTCGTTCTCACGGCGTTCCATGGCCAAAAAATGGTTTCACTCTGTTTCACTCTGCTTCGACGTGTCATGACGTGTCTTAGCTCTGCATAGCTCTGCTTGCCACAGCCACCACCGAGGCTGCCACGATCTGCTTGCCCTTCACTCCGTAGCCCATTCGTTCTGCCAAGGTCATCTTGGGAGTTGGTTCCACCTCGTTCTCCTCGCGAATCATAAGCGTCATAAGGCCCCGGGTTAGCAAGGTGGCGAACAGAACAAATTCACACAAAAAGTCAACTAAACTGACTAAACCATACTAAACCATTCAAATCATTTCAAATCCCAGGATGAAATGTCCAAGTCGTGTTCAGTGACGTTTCAGTCCTCATTGTCAGACATGACCTGCCATGCAAGCAGACTAGAAAAGCCTATAAGCAATCGCAACCTGTCTTGTGCCGGTTCCATACACTTCCAATTGCATCACCAGAGAATCAGCTTGAGACCCTCAAACCCTTGCCAGCTGGCACATACTCCTCCTCAAGTTCAAGCAACTTCTTTGTGGGCCGAAGTTCCTTCCAAAGGGCTGAAATGAGAACGCAATCCGTGAACCCTCCGCGAAGTGCACCAATCAATTCTCTCTGACGGCTGCTAGGTACATCTAGATACATGACGTCACATGGTTTCACTATGTTTCACTTGCGTTCATCTCTCCAATGCGTCCCAAAACACGTCGAAACACGTCGAAACACGTCATGCCGCAATGCCTCAGACTTTCGCCGCTGTCTTGCACGTTCCAGGGCTGATTCCTGGCTCGGATGGAGATGTTTGACCAATGGAAGCCCCGTGGCCTTGTCGAGTCCAACCTAAGTCACATTAAGTCACTAAGTCCCTGGCCATTTCCTCAACGCTACGTGCTTGACGATTGATCTGCCGAGTAGCCCTGGCAGTTTGAGGTATTTTAAAGAAATGTTTTACATGTTTAAAAATAATTAAAAATGTATTTACAAGGTAGTACAAGGTAGCCATCTTTTCCAGAAATTCTCAGTTGAAGCAGATTTTGCAGTGCGAGTGGCCTGAAGTATGACAGAGCATTCGATGCCCGTTGGATCACTTCTTCCTCTGAGAGCACTCGCAGACCTGAAATTTCTGAAACGGGCAAGGTAATGAAAGCATCGCTAGCATCGCTATCGCTACCGCACAGAACTCAGGACGAGGCTTCCTCCTTCCACCAGGCCCTCAGACGCCTACAGGGGAACTGAGATCATTATAGACCACAACTTGCGATACAGACTTCTAATATCTTCTAATATCTTCTAATACATCACAAATTAAAGGAAAAAATATATGTTCTGCTGGTCAGTGCAAGTGGTCTAGGCCTGGAGATCTTGTGAGTAGCCTTGGGAAACCGCAGCTACTCAGGTCACGCATGGACAGAATTCATCAAATCTGAGAATTTTCAACCAAGCAGCCATCCAGCCCGACAGGGATGACGGGGTTTGAATGCCGCCTCCCTGCAGTCGCACCTCAGATTCTGGAGGAAACAAGAACGGCAAAGCCCTGGATTTCTGCCATGACATCTGCATGACGCCATGACAAGTCAGGTTGGCAAAGCAGCAGACTTGATGATAGTGGCCTCAAGACCATATCGCCAACCATCCTGTGAGAAATCTGCCAGACACGGGCGTGGTCAAACACTGCAAACGGCCACGCGCACAGGATTTAGAACCCAACTAGTTCTGCCGTTGACTTCCACACGCTTTCCACATCTGTCGCAAGCACTGCCGTCACCAGTCCTAGTAGAATGCGCGTAGCAACCTCAAGGCAAAGTTAGTCAGCCTCCTTTGGTTTGCTGCCTTCCCTCACGTCATTGACGTCGTTTGGCTCTCCTCTTGATTCCTTTGGTTTTATGTGGTCTATTAGACTATTGTTGTCTTATTTTGTCTTAAATGTCCTATGAATTCTTATGAATTCTTTATATGGTCTGGTGTTTATCGTGTTTTGGTGCTGTTCCTAGCTGTTTCTGGCCTAACTGAGTGGCGAACCAAGGCCCATCTCCATGCCCGTGGAGGCCTTGCCTTAGCACAGGCTCTGTCAGCTCCGAGGGGCGCCGGTGACGCCAGTGACGCCGGTGACGCCCTTGACACAGCCCTGTGACTCCCATTGATTGCTATAGGCCGCTTGAAACCGTATTGAAACGGACTGAAAGGAGATTGCCCCAGATTGCCCTAGGTATCCCTAGGTCGTCCTGCGTTGTGGCTTGTCTTGGAGTGTCATGTCTAGCATCTCTGGACATCGAAGCTTCAGGGCCACACTGGATGGTCGCCGGTTCAGATTGGCTTCGTGCACGATGGCCACGGGTGGAGGCTGGCTGTGATTGTGTAAGGAGTGACCTCAGCACCCGCAGATGACTGCGCCATCCGTGACCGTTGCCATTCGGAAACAGCACTGAACTCCATGAATAACACTCCTCCAAAACTTGGAAGCAGCGTCCCAAATGCGCAATGATGTGCAATGCTGATGCGTCTCCGGCATATCAACGCACTTGTAGGGGAGAGCGGCTCCTCCATCATATTCCGACCTTCCCCAGAGAAGCGACGTGCTCCAAAACCCACATCATATACACATGTGACACATGCGCAAGTGATACCATGATGTCAATCGCTGTCACGCCTTGAACATAATTTACACAAACGAAAAATTAGACTGCAATGGTGCAAACCTGTTCAAGACTCAAACAGCCTTCAGTGTGCGACAGGTGGCCTCAGTGGAAGATCTTCTCAGAGCAGGTCGTAGTTTATGTTTGCTTGATCTTTAGAACGGCGTTGAGCATTTGATGCTCAGAAGCATACTTGGGCATACTGCAGAGAAACCCAACAAAGGATAACAAAGGCATACAAAGGCTGAAATGCCCTGGATTGCCCTGGTGTTGATGAATGATTTTGATATCTATGTTCCGATCGTCCTCTGATCCTGATTTCTCAGTGGGCACCATGATGCCCCATGATGCCCCATGCACCATTGTAACAGAGCACCTTTTTTCGCATCTTGCAACGGAAACCGACGGAAACGACAGCCTGTTAGACTCTTTCGTCGCAGGCTCCAGATCCGACTTGGCGCAGGACTAGGGTGCCTGTCTTGAAACACTTCGTGGCATGGAGGCCGATAGCACACGTGGCGCCCTATCGACGCTATCCATTAGCCAAACCTCGTGATGTGAAGACTTGGTGTTATATGTGTACCAAGACAGCATCAAACCTTCTGTGCTTGTCTCAGCAGGATCACCAGCTTGAAGACTAAACATGGCTACACACCAAGTTCAAACTATTGAAGAAGCGGAAGGAGGTTCAGCCAAGGCATCCAAAGACATCCGAAGGCATCTACACTCGCTACGCCGCAACGCCGCTACGCCAACGGTCCGACTCGAAGCTGGGCTTCCAGTGACATCATCTCCGCAACAATGCGCTTGCATGCGGCCAACCTCACAGCATTGCACGATGCGTCCAAGTACCCTTTGCCACCTTTGCCATGTAGCCTTCCATGCCGTCCATATCTTCCATATATCTTCCATATATCTTCCGTAATGTGTTCCATAATCTGTTCCATAAGTTCTATGTCATGTTCCACCTGATGCTCTGCCATGTCTGAGCTATAGACCCAACAGGTCCAAAGTTCATCTCGCCATGTCCCATGTTGGGAAACCATAGCAGCCTCACAGGGTGGAAGAACTCAAAGAGCTTTCGAACATATTCAAACTATATATAGTGTATATGTATATATATAGTGTATATATAGTGTTGCATCTCTGCAACAAACACTGCATGACTGCACGACAGCGACTCAACAGTCATTGCCTGAAGGAATTTCCTTTCTGACGCTCTATCCAACCAGTGAGGTAGCGTCGCACCTTGGAGCTGAGTTGTGAGTCAGTAACTTGCTGTCGGCAGTCGACTCTCATGCCAAGTCTCTGAATGAGCTGGGACCTCAGACTCAAACATTTGCAATGTGAACACTCAGTGAAAACTCAGCGAAAACTCAGTGAACACCTGACATTGGCAGCACACGCATCGCACTCCGAGGACTCTAGCAATGGAATCTTCGCCGGAGAGCATCACCATGCACGGAACTTGCAGCTCCTGGAGACTGTGGAGACTGTGGAGACTGTGGAGGCTGTGGAGACTGTCACTGTGAAAATGACAGGTAAATCAGGTAAGTAAATACTAAAATGACCTAAAGTAAGGTAAAGACTGCGAAAGAATGCGGAAAGAGCAAGAAATAACAAGCAAATCAGCCGACCTCTGGCCACAGCAGATTCTGATACCAGAAGAAGTTTCGGGAAAGGCTATGCCTCCCATAGAGTAACACTGAGCAACAGTAACGGATAGTAACGGCAAAGCATGACCGAAAGGATGCTATGCAGCTCCACTCTCTGCAGCCAGACCGCGCAATGTAAAGCTCCCGGGCTACGAAGTAATGCATCAGCAGCTGCGTAGCAGTTTCTGGCTGCCGGTACATGAAGTTATAGCACACCTCACATTTTCATCATTTTCACAAATTTGAACACTCTTGGCATCTCTTGACTCTCAGAAACATTCCAAAAAAATCGTGTCTCAAGGGTGAACATCTATTGACTGAGGTCCAGCATCAGGCTTGATGAGGAGAAAGCAAACAGGATCAAGGAAGGTTGCCACAGCAACCTCAGTTCTGAAAAACTGTGTTGTGAAGATTTCTGAAGAAACTGATGTTCAGATTACTGTCTACTGTGTACAGTTTGATGACGACTCCGACGTTGATTTGGATTCTTAGGAATGGGCTGTCTCCTGCGCATTTCTGCACATCCAAGCCACCACAATGGATCCAAAGGAGTGGCCAACGAAATGGGCCTAACCACTGCGAGTTGCGGCCGTATCAGGCCCTGCATGTCCCAAATCTTCCAGGGCACGCTGGGCAGCGGACGGAAGTGTGGTCCCAGCTCAGCAGCATGTCACGCAAACACGCGACCATCTCTGCAGAGGAAGGAACATCCTCGCAAACTCAGAACACTCAGAACACCCAGAACACTCAATGCAGACTCGACACAGACTCAACACATCGAACATTCAGAACTGTTTCAGGAGAACGAATTCCTGTCACCATGTCCTACAAGGGATTTGCCAGCAGTAGTCCATGCCATAAAAGTATGTCTTCAAGAAAGAAGACGTTATCCACATGCAATGCTTTATGAGTCACGTTGGCACCTTGGCACATGCGTTATCATATGCCATAGTCTGCCATAGATTCTCCCGGAACTTATGTTGTACATGATTCTATGATTCATAAATATATATACATATAATATATATATATACATGCATATATATATAATATAATATACATAGATAGTGTGTGTGTGTGTGCATTGAAATGGTTCTGAAGACAGGACTTCGGAATGCTGATCCCTTCAAGTTCAGATCGAACAAAGGTGCATCCAGTGCATCCTGGGACCGCAACATATCTCAACATCGTTCTCACTGATCTCACTGAATACATTCAGTGTCCTCCTTGATGCGCATGGAAATGTGCGGTAAGGAAACCAGGAAGATGTCCTTTCCCTTTGGCATTTGCCTCACAAATTCTGCTGATTTCCAAATTGCTCACAACTTCGCATCTCATTGTCGGGTCGCTGTGTCGCCGTGTCCATCAGGACTATGTCAGGCCTCAGCAGCTCGCTGATGAAGTGAACCTCAGGACATAAGTTCAATTTCCACGAAAGTGTACAAGCAGAGATCAAAAAACACTGGATATGACGGTGAATACAGCAATATACGGCAGGTAGAGTCTATGAACGAAAGTAAGGCAATCAAGATATTGTATTTCAGGGCTTCAGGCATGAACAACGCGCTGTTTCTTTTTTGCTCAGGGATGCTAATGAGGCGAGTCCATACAAATCCATGTCATAGGTCTCACATGGTCTCACATTCCTTCACGTTCTCTTTCCATATCTAGGATATCTAGGTGATGGATGCTCGAGTGAAGTAGTCAAATGATTCAAGATCTCATTTGGAATGTTAATGCGTTCCGGTCGGATCATTTTGACGCACTCTTACTTACGGAGGCTTTTCGGCTGACTGCCAGGACACATAAGGGAGCAGGTTCACGCCCACTCCGTGGCAAAAGACAATGGGTGGCTGAGCGCCTTGAAACAAGTGCTTGATGTGCAATGAAAATCAATGAAACAGTGAAGGTGGCACTTTGTCGAGAAGTCGTAGGTCTTCCCCCCGTCACTTCACAATGAAAAAGTCTGAGAAGAGTTCTCCTCCCTCGCCCACGTCGCAGCCAATACCAAAGAGTTCCACTCCTGAGGTGTTTGTCCAGTCATGTCCAGTCATGTCCAGTCATGTCCAGTCATGTCCAGTCGTCTTGCAATAACACAAGTGTGCACTCAACGTAGACATTGTAGACCCGCCTGTGCCGCCGAAAACCCAAGTTCTCGAGATTGTAGTTGTTCACGATCTGAAGTTGACATGACTCGTACCATCACCACTTCCATTCACCTCTGTGCAAAACCAGACTTCCCTCCCAGAATTCTGAGGCTTCAGCTGGCATTGCCAGGGCTGTCACCTCAAGGCGCGGGCATCTCCGGGTTTTTTGTCTCGGAGTGGTGTCTAGCGAGGTGCTGGCAATGTAGTAGACGAGTGGGCGGTGCTCTGATGGGATTGGATCCTGAGCACAAAAAAAAACTGCCCGAGAAACCCAGCCTTACAACTTGGGCATAACATGGCATAACCAGCTCAAATTATGCTGAGATATGCATAGTACGTTGAGGAGAGGCGAAGTGCACTGAAACATCTAAGAATCTAAGGTACTGGCCATTGTCAAACGCATCGCTTGCACGTGTGGATTGTACCCTGTGGGAAACTCCACGCCGGCCCACTTGGCTCCTGCACTGGACTCCACATGTTCGATGCTGTTTGCAGCACTGATGAATCTGATGAGCTAATCTGCACATCTGGACGTGCCTTCGTCAACGAGCTGCACCAATTCATGACGTCGTTGGGCAGGTACCTTCCGTACAACGGGTGTGACAGCGAGATAGACTGAACAGTGACCGAATAAAAGATGTAAAAAGAACTATGGCACTAGACAGTTGCGGGCACCACTTTCACACACGCTTTGGTTTTGCATGTTATTTCTGCTTCCTACACTTTGGCAGGAATGCACCTTGGACTTGGCGCTGGACTCGGCTTTGATCACCGATTCACCGATCACCTTCGGCACCCAGCTGCTTGGAGAATCTCTCGGCAGTGCTTCTTCCTTTCTGAGTCACCAAACCCAGCAGTGCCACCGAGAAAGTCCAAGGCATTGTCTCCATTCTCATCGACCGCCAACGGATCTGCCCGAGCAAGCAACAAGAGCCGACAAACATCTCCTCTAGCCCGATTTGCCGCACAGAGCAAAGGGGTTTCCTGAAAGTCATTGCGAGAATTGGGATCCGCTCGGATGCTCAGCAGCAGCTTCACCACATCCAAAAAACCACCACGCCCTGCCATGTTCAAGGCAGAATTCCGGCCCTTTACACGAAGTCGAAGATTCGGATCAACTTTTTGATCCAGAAGATGCTGGACCTTTGACAGGTCACCTGTGTAAGATGCATTTGCCAAGCGTACGCCCTCAGCTGATCGTGGGGATAAACCTTCAAATTCATCCACGGGTGGTGGAGCCTCAAATCTTAATACCACTTCTCCTGGCCACTTTAGATAAGCCTCACGAAGCGTTTCAGCCAAATCCTTCTTGGACATACACAAGTGCCAACCTGCTGGCAAACCTTTTCCGGGAAGGGTAACTCTCATACACATGGTCACAGGATCAAAATATCCCATGTCTTTCTTCAACTCCTCCATTGAAGTCCAGGTTACATCGGTTACATCGGTTACATCCACAGGATCCATGGCGCTCCAGCAGAAACATCAAGGTTTGGCTGTCCAGCTTGGAAACGTGGCCTATCGTAGCCTGTTACAGTAGTAAGTCATTAAAAAGCGAGTCACAATGATCACATCATATCAATATGCGCATGTGTATATATATATGTATATATATATGTGTGTGTGTATATGATTGTATCTAATCTATATCCAGCACATCTCTCTTGTCCACTTTCGATGGTTGAAGATTCGCTCACTCCCACCGGGTTCTCACTGGGTCCTTTAGCTTGCTTCTATGCCCTCCCACTGTCAACCAAATGTGCAGAAGCTTTGATTTATCTCAGGGGGGCAATAGGTCACGGAAAGTTTCTAGCTGGGGATCATCATGGTGTCAAGCGGCTTCGGAGGCTGCGGCGTAAACAAAACCAGGATTCTCATGCCCAGTCTGACCAAGCCTCATCTGGGGTACAATGGAAAAAGGCCCACCTGAGTTTGAAGCAAGAAAACCAGGTAGAAAATCAAATACGAACAAAATGTCGTCAAAAGGTCAAACTGAACACTCCAGGTCTGGAGAAGCTCTAGCAGACTCTAGCAACTCGGCAAACTCAACTTGTGCATCATTCTTTCATCTGTCCAGTGAATCAGAAGACATCAGAAGACGTATTATGACGTATTTGCATAATTGTGCATATGACTGCATCTGGCATAGACATCTTCGAATTTCGATGTTGATATATGTTGACATGTCGAGTTTTGGGCCGTGAACCAAAACTCGATGAATTGCGTCAACTCAGGCCCTGACGCCATCCATTCCGCAAGGTTCCCTCGATGGATCTCCGCCACATTTGCTGCCGGCCACCGGCAGCCAGTTCGGCGGTCGAAGAACCTCAAGTCAAAATGACCCCGGTCGCATCTCAAGGATTCTCAAGGCGTGCTGGAAAATCTGGAAATATGGTGAAGCGTCGAGAGGGACCAGGGCATCGCGAAGGTGCTTAGGGCTGCAAAAAATCAAGACCCAACACTTGGTGCTTTTGGCAGTTCGAGAGCTCATGAAACAAAATGAGCAGCCTATTCTTGCACAGCAAAAAGCAAAGTTGCCCCGTTTTTTCGGTTGCGCCATTGCGCCGCCGCCATTGCGCCATTGCGCCATTTTCAAACCACCGCGCGGTGTCAGACCACCGAAATCTTGGCTGCCGCCGCCTTTCCTTCTTCAGTCCACTCAGGCAGCGAGATGCCACTGCACACCTGCAATGTCTCTCACCCAAATAAATCCAAATAAGTCAACAAACCGCCAACCAAACACAATAGATGCCTGAGGTATGAAGTACTATACTGAGTCTATACTATGATCATATATGAAGTACGACGCAGTATGGCAGTATGCTCCTCTGATCCACATATATCCACATAAACTTTGGAGTGGGACAGCCTTGAAAGCAGGTCTGCACTTTGCTTTCGTGCAGGATCGGCAAGCAGCATTTGCATCGCCCCCCCGTGCGCATGGCCTTCAACTCACATTCAACACAAAGATCACAAAGGCAAACATCCGGAAAGCTGTGGAAAGACGTGGAAAGCCACGGGGTCAGTGTTGACCCTGAGCATCGGGCATCCAGCATTTGGCAGCAGTGCAGCTCACAAGACCTGACAAAAAGGTGTTCAAAAAGTACCATGCAAATCTGGAAAGAAAAAGATGAAAAAGCACATTGGTCACTAAGTCACTGATCAGGCTGGTACAGGAGGCAAGGTTTGGTCAAACGCTTCTCTGACGAGCCTCCAAAACAATCAGCACAAGCTGGACCTTTGCTGGCAACTATCTACTTCAACAATCTCGAGGAAAGTGCCATGGTCCAAGACTTTCCAGTAACGTAGAAACATAGGACCCGGACTGTAGCCTCTCTTTGATATGCATTTAGCTGCACACTGTGCTCGGCCCACACATCGTTGGCCACAAACATCAATCTCCTGATGAAGCAATCTGAACCGGTTAGTCGATGTTAATCCATGCTTAATCACGATTAAAATCGATGGTTAAAATCGATGGTTTTTATGGAATGTCCTGGAATGGCTCAAATCTCGGCTCAGATCTCGTGAGGCATCCGACGGCATGGCGACAGGTTTGACCGGTTGACTCCGGAAGACGCCCGCCTGCAGGAAAGCTTCACGGCCTCCACGGTTCCAAACCTTGAGGTCCTGAGCAAAAGGAGATTCCAATGACATTGATGCAAAATTTCATGCAAATGTTGATGCAAATTAGATCATCAGATAATCATTAGAGCATCATTCGAATCTGTTGGGATTTGTTCCCATTCATGCAGAAATTCGTTGGAATTCATTAGGCAAACATCCAGCAACATCATTGAGGTCTTGGCAGAGCGCCCTTGACAACATTCCGTTGCCTCGAGGGCCTTCGAACCGCCGTGGCGGGCGACCTGCTGAATCGGATTTCAACAGTCGCAAAATCCAAATGTCTCAGCGGCCTTCCAAAGCGCTGCTACCGCTGCAAGTGTGAAGATGGCCTTCAAAATAGCTGAACTCATCCGAGACAAAGGCAAAAAATGTAAAAAGGCTCAAAGCAAAAAAAAAATGACATCAATTGACATCAATTGACATCAATTGACATCAATTGACATCAATTGACGACATGACAACACGGCTTTGCGCCGGGCTGAATTCAGAGCCTGCAACTGACGCTTCATGATCAAATGGTCGGCCCAACGGAGCCCCCCATTGGCACATGGCTCTCGGGCTGTTGAAATCTGTTGAAATCTGTGGCATTCAACATTTTTTTCAAAAATTCACAGTAGCTATTGAGACTTTGCTGCAATTGCGACTCCTTTTCTGCAAGCAAATGTTGCTTGGATTGTCTTGGACATATTACATATTCCACACCATTTCTGATGTTTACATCAAATCCATTTGAAACATACGTAGCTTAGACAGAAACTAAAAGGCAGCACGTGAAAGATCGAGGAATATAATAATCGATGACTGTCAGGACCATTTGGAGTCAGATCAGAACCTAACATGTCAGTATAAATGGTTTCAATTCATCAGCGTCTCAGTCTCAAGCATGCGCAGTGCTACAAACCTTCCTCGACAGCATAGGGCATCTTAAGGTGCAGACCACCCACTGATTTCTGCATGTTTCAACCTTCAGCTTGCAAGCTTGCTGGGAAGGGGCTGCAAGCACTTACTATCACTTACTGATCGCATGTTTGTTGTACATTGTACAGCTAGCAGTGCTAGCAGCTAGTAGCAGCTAGTGTCGTTTTGTCCGAGACTGGCACGCCAAGAGTTCGGCATCGTCCATGGCATTTTCCATAGCAGCTCGCTCCTGTTGAAAACAAAAAGGTCAAAAGGGTCATTGGACCCATTGGAATCATTGGATGTCATGATGTAGCAAATGGCCGCAGCACAACCTTATTCGTTATCACTTGACTCATGCATGACCAACGGCTCACACATATGTAAATCATACAAACACGTCACAGGGTTGTTTAGTGCGTTCGTTTTTCCATCTGTTTCTGCCAAACGCCGACAGTGCTGACCCATAGACCCTCTGTGTGGAGGCGCTCACTGTGCATTTCTTTTTCTGGAGCTTTTATTGGTATGCTCCACTCTCATTGAACAGAATTGGACAGAAAGAGCAGAGGTTGGCACTAATTTACACTCTAACGATTTCTGGTTGTTGGGCCCTTTTCGGCCCCTACTGTAGTTGGTTTAATACCCTCGCTTGGGTGTTTCATGTGGTACTGCAAACACTCTTCTACGTTTCTATACATTTCTATTCCATATCATATATCCAAGGTATTGGTATCATGCTGCTGCGCTTCCTATTGAAAGTCGCCTAAGCTCTTCTCAGCTGATCCCAGCATCCTTTAGTCTTGTGAGAAATGCCCTGAGCCACTTGGTTTCAATCAAAACTCCAGCTTGCTTGGATGAACCAACCCGTGAATTGGTGCCTCAACCGTTCCGTACTTCAGCTTACATATCTTACATAATCGATTGAATCATATTGAATCATATTGAATCTATTACATAATCTGTGATGTGCACCAGTTTCAAAGCGTCTTTCTTGACTCGCCTTCTCGCCCAGCATCACTGCAGGGGCCAAATTTTGCGACGTCACTGGCGGTGTAAATGACAATCGAGGCCCGAGATGCAAAAACAAAGGAAAGGCGATTGGAGCACGTTGATGCTTGGCACATCTTGGTGCAAACCTGAATCCTGGCACATCTTTGGAAACCCATTGCAGGCCCTCCAGGCATCTCCAGGCCTCTTTTCAAGGAATCCCACTCTCGGAGCAGTTGCTCCACATTCGATTCGTTCCTCTTGGGGAGCAAAGCCTGGCCACAGGAATGCAGCGCACAAGGCGCACAATGCACGGGCCCTGGCTTTGAAAAACGACACCCTGGCGCCTCTTGGAAGTCTTGGACACTTGCCTAGCACATCATCAAACATCCATGGCTGGCCTGTGACCCTTGCTGCCTCTCATGTTCTTGGAGAGTGCGAATGGATGTGAATGGACATGTTTGAATTTGACAATGAGCACAGAAGACTGCCTAACCTACTTTCTGTGTGCGCCAACCTTGTCCCCCTAGTCCAGTTCTATGTTTGACCGGTTGGAACGGTTTCCATCTCCCACATCCACGAGCCATCCACATACCCAATCACCTCCCATCACTTTCCATCAGCTTCACATGTCTCACATTGTCTCATTGTCTCACCATGAATCTTATCTCAGGTCACCTCCGGTGACAAGTGCGTCGCCAGCATCTCATGAGAGCCTCAGCACCGTGCCAGGAGCCAGGACGAGCCAGGACGAGACAGGACGAGACAGTGTTGTCTAAGTTTCACGAGCGTTCAGTGTTGCAATTTACTGCATACTCACACATACTCACACTAAGCTCACACACTAAGCTCACACACTAAGCTCACACACTAAGCTCACTGCGGGAACCCTCCAACATGCGACCAGAGGCCTGGTTACAAGCTGCTGAGCCAGAACATGCAAGAACTGCATGAAATTGCTCTCGTGAAATTCATCAGGTCAAATGAATTCAAACGAAATCAAATAATTCAAATTATATATATATATATTATAATATATGTATATGTATATGTATATATATATATATCTGTCATATATATAATATATATCATATAATAATATACCTATAAAATGTTTGTTTCATTTTAAGCTGGTCTTGCTCAAGAGAAAGTAACGCAGCGCTCCTGAATGTCGAGTGTGGCCTGGAACACTCTTCGCAGCACATCCTCGGAACAAAGAAATTGGTGGCTCAACGCTCACAACTTGCCTCCTGTGCAAACAGAATGAAGAACAGCCGGACTTTTGCACTTTTGCCACTTGCCAGTGCACTTTTCGCGCCCCAAGCCCTAGCCATTTGCCCCAAGCCCTAGCCATTTGTAGTGCATTGGCGGCATTGATGGCGTTGCTGGTATCTTGTGAGCCAACGTTTTCCCAACGTCTTCGTAACGTCTTCCCAGAGAGGTGAAGCGTCCATTGAGCCACAATTTCCTCGCAAACACGAAGCAGAGCTGCAGCATGCAGCGATGACCCAGAACTGTATTGCCCGTGCTGGCAATGATGTTGTAACGCATGGTGTTGCTGCGGGTGACGTCGATGTTGCAAGGACTCCGCCACTTGATACAACCACCGCAACCTCTCCAGATGATCACTTCCAAAACATAGCATCCAGCTCATCCAGCAGAGCTGCAGTTTCAAGGCCAAGACCAGCAGTCTCAAAGCCTTTCAAAGCAGCCTCCACTGTTATGACCTTAGCCCCATGGATCCCATGGCTGGTTTTCGGTGGCAGTTCTGAGGTTTAGGGCTTCAGATCTTGGCCTCAACTGGTTTTATCAAGGTACTACCTTGGACCAACTGGGCACAATCCACTTACTCAACCGCTCCGAGCGACATCTCGCTCCACACTTTGTCGCTGGAACTGATCCAACAGATATGTTGCAGCCTGCCACCTGTTGAAGAAAAAGATTGATCAACTGATATGTTGCACGTCTGAGTGACGAGTAGTGAGTAGTCAAACTGAATCAACATGACACGGGTTTGGCGCCAATGAGATTACAGTGGTGAAATTTGATGATTTACCAGCTGGTTTCGTCCACCGAAACAGCCACATTAAATGTGTTTTTGGCTTCTGTGAGAGTACAAGTTGCAAAAGTGCACATGTCTGAAAGCAACCTATGGCAAGGAAGGGGGCACAGGGAACAGGACTCCAAACAAACAGAAAGGATCTTAAAAACATGGAGGAAATTGACTGAAACGACTACACAAAAGTGGGCTGAGCCTACCTGCAGCTGCAAGAGCATGCATTGACAACAGCATTGCACGTGATGAGATCCAGCTGCAACTGACGAGAATGCATCACATGCATTAAATTCAGGGCACTTTTCCACTGGTTGCCCTTTTCGCATGCAAAGATTGCGGCGTTGAAAGCGACTGAATTGGAGGCAAAGCGGCCAAGATGGCCAAGAGGTCCAAGGGAATCTTCATGTCGCTCACGTCGCTCCAGTTGCAAGAGTTCGTGGAACAAGTGGATTGCACATTGCCAGGAAGTGGCTGTTGAACACGCACTAATGGCCGCGCTGTACGTGACCACTGTGGCCACAATGTTTAAAGACCTTCAATCCAAGGGCGAGCGGTCCAAGCTGCCAACATGAAACGCTTCGATTTTTCTGTTTTGCTGTGTCTTTGATTCTTTGATTCTTTGATTCTTTGATCAACGGTTGTTCAACGGTTGTTCGGTACTAAAACAAGATGAAAAGAGGATGCGATGTCTACCGGTCTACCGATGTCCCTGCCTGATGCGTCTCAGCCGCGCCAAGGACTGCTCCCACAGCCCGCCTTTCTCGCATGAACTGATCAAGGCATTGTTTGAGATGGTGTCCTCCTGCCCAACTCGCAGATGTTGCATGTTTCTTCACGCAGTGAGATGTATCATGATGTATCCTGCATGAGGACAAACACTGTGGACATAGAAGGTTGGAATGGCAGTGGTACACGCCTGCAAACCGAGCCAAAGTGTTGCAGTCAACATCTGCATAGCCTGCCACCACTGACCTGTGGACAGGATTGTTTATATTCTGAACACAGAACTCATACCATGAGAGAGAGAGAGAGACAGAGCTCCGGACCAACCTTGTTTCTCGCATGCACTGACCGCAGCATTTGTAGATATCCTCGGATTGGCCACTTGGAACGAACACCACAATTGTTGGAGCCTGTTTGACCTGTTTGAGCATTCCTCAGGGGTTCTAGCAAGGTCAGCAAGGTCTGTAGCAAGGTCGATGTCAAGCTGAGCATCAAATTCGCTTGCAAACCGCTGCTGCCCAATTCCTCTGACAGCAGGATGGAATGTTCCCAACGTCCACAGGCGCTGATGGCTGAGGCCAAGGAAATGACCTGGCGACCCGGCGACCCGGCGACCCGGCGAGCCATCTGCATTCTGCAGAGAGAGAGAGAGAGAGCCATTTCAACGGCGGAACGAAGGTGAATGTAAATCGTATGTAATGTAATTTATCGCCATACCAGGTTACCAGTCTACATATATAATAAAATTAAGACATCTAAAAACTACATGCGACCGTATGAAGGCTTAGTGCTTACATGTGGCAGTTGCCACAGCGACAGGAAGCGCACCGTCCTCTCCACTCCTTTGCACGGCATCTGGTGAAGAACTTCCAGTGATCTCTGCCATTTCGAGACCTCCTTGGGTCGGATTCTCTCTGCGCACACTGTCGCATCTTCTGTCGCATCTTCTGTCGCATCTTCTGTCGCATCTTCACACTTCAACACTGGCGCAGCCGAGTTTCAAATCTGCTGAGTAAAATGTTGTGATTCACCGCAGTAGCTTGGAGATCAGCAGCTACAAGGGATGACAGTAAATGCGCAGCACATTGCCATCCTCGCAGTGCATGACACGTTGCAAAGGCATCAGCTTTACTCAGCTATACTCAGTTCATGTTCAACATGTGGGATCATAGTGGAAAAAGGCCTCTGGTTCACTCCAAATGGCTGAGATGTGAATAAGATATAATATATATATAATAAGCTATAAGAAGCTATGCAGGCTATGCATCTACCCCCGTCAGCACATGGCTCTGCGTATGGCCCGTGCCCGTGGTGCCTTGTTCAGCTGCTTTAGTAACTGCACTCGTGGAATGCGCATCCACCTCCAACGACTGTGCCCGAAGATCTGCCAGCTGCAGAAACGCCTCAAAGAACGTGGATGAATTTAGAAAGCTAGGCTTAAACTTCAACATCTATGTGAAAGCATTGTTAAACATTACTGGACATACTCAAAAACATTGTTGTGATTATTTAACTATATTGTACTATATCCATCTATATATATATATATCCTACTGTATCAAATAGATGCATATAGGTGATAGGTCTGATAGGTTCCATATGGTTCGTCTGCATCGTCTGCATCGCGCCAGGGATCTTTTGACCACTGTAGTGCTGCACAGAAGACGCGGGTCACCGCATTATGCAGCAAGTTGTCCACCTGGGAAGGTCACAACGGTGGACAGCTCGTCACAACTTTTCGTCGATTCTGCCAGGCCTGGATATTGCTGCACCACAGCTTTCCGAGAAGTCTTGCAGCCCAGTCCCACACACCTTTCAGTGTGAGTGAGTGGTCAGGTCATGAAGGTCGATCATCCAGATGAATCCCATGTCCCATATGTCCCAGCCTACTTGCACAGATGCATTCACCAGCGCAGTGAATATGATCACATTCAGTGTGATGGATGCCCGTGCTGCATCACAGACCACACCGACCGCTACTCTCCATGTTCTCGCCCTCTGGATTTCCTACAGTTACAATACGGGCCATACGGGCAAGTGCGGCAAGTGCGGCAAGACACAAAAAACGGCAGCACAGCGACACCAAGAAATGGCCAACCAATCGAGGTCCTTGGTCAACTCAATCTGTTGAGCTCGTCCAGCATTGCCATATTTGCCATGGCTCATGAAAGCTCTTCCAAGACTTTTCTTGAGGCTTCAGTTTTTATCATTTATCCATGTTTGAAATGTGTTCTTCAATCCATGCGCATGATGAGTCATGAGTCATGAGACAAAGAAAAGCTTCCAGGTCAGAAACTAAATTGTAACTAAATGATGAGTTCGCATCTCGAATCATTTCGAAATGTGTTGTCGCTGATCCTGCGGTTGATTGAGTACCAATAACAACATGTAACATCGAAGACCAACAAAGCAACAATCCGAACATATATCCGAACAGTCTAGGTCTGTTTGAGCATTGCCAGCTCCTGGGAAGTGCAATACCGAACGGTCACAATGTGTTGAATCCTGTTGAATCCTGTGACAAATCCAGCTTAGAAACATTTAGAAATCATCCAAAGAAAACATTGATGTACAAAAGATCAAATCTACATGGGCAGCATTGGAAGTGTTTGATTACCTTCCAAAGTCAAGAATGGGAGCACGCTTCAGAGGTATATTCTGAAAAGTTCCGACAAGGCTTGGGCTTTTTCCAGTGTTGCAAAAAGTTGGTGCGCTCAAATCACTGCATTTCCCAACATGTTCCAACATGAAGTAAGTGCTCGGCCATTGACTTGCCGGCCGCCATTCGGGGAGGCAGAGCTGGCTCCTAAGGTCGAGTCTAAACGGTCCCACTCTGCAGTGCTACAGTTTCAATAAGAATCTACCGTAATCTACCACAGAAGTGCCACACAATTGCATCAATTATTAATTATATCTAATTATGCAAATTCCTATGGGTCCTATGAGTCCTGTGAGTCTTTTTGAGTTCTTTGAGTCTCTCCTGCAGCATGGCCCGTTTGTAGCAGTAGTAGCAGAAGAACAGGACCTCGAGGCCAAGCATCAGGGAGAGAAGCTCCTGCAGGTGGTGAGTGCCAACATGCCAACAACAAAACGGTCAGACCGTCAGACCTCCGTTAAAACATGTTAAAGTACTGTTAAAGGGCCGGAGGAGACTGCAAAGAAATGCAAAGAAAATAACGCATGAAATGAATTGAAATGACAGAAATCTAACACACGAAGACTCGATCCCACAAAAGCTCTAGAAGTAAGGCCTGCAATCCCCACACTGCAGCAGCACGTAAAAGCGCCATGGCGCCATCTGGTCGCACCTAGGCGCTGAAGCTGGAGGAAAACTTTCATTGTTTTTTTACATGGAGAAAAAAACGCATAATATCATTACAGAATAATGATCAAAGGCGGCAACTCTCTTGGACGATTTGCCGGACAGGGTTCGGATCAGCCTCCATGCCTGCCACCACAAGATTCCTAGCACCAAAAGTCTCCGCTCGAGCTGGTTGAGCTGGTGCTGGGCGCACAAATACAGAAGTTGGCCGGCAGTGCCCAGTAAAGGTAAGCCACGGGAGTGACTGCCTTAGTACTCGTGGGTGAAAAAAGTCCTCGTGGGACTCGTGGGTGCATTCCACAACTATCAGTTTCAGCGCGGCTCACAAATCTGAAACAACTTGGCGCCGTACTTTAAGAGGCCAAATCATGAAAAGCCGCACCATTGCCATTTGTACCTGACTCTCTTGAAAGACTCATTGGCCCGTTGATTGTTGGCAAAATGTTTTCAGCACTCCGTGAATGGTGAAGTTCAATCCACTTTCACGCGTCCCTTTTCCAAGCCAGCAAAGAAGAGAGACACGTTGCAGGAAATGGTGCCCTCATCTGCCCACATTGTGTTGATGAAACGGCCTTGACAGTTCAAACAGTTGCAATCACCGTTTGCATGTGCAAAATTTATCATAACTGTCATAACTCTAAATGCAGCAGCTACGCGCTTTTGTGCAGGAACGGTTTTGTGCGCCTGTTTGTATGCTCCGCAGAATAGCACCCCATCCAGAGCTCCTGCATGAACCGGCATTTCTTTTTAAACCGTTTCAACAACTTGCAAACCCAGTTGAAGAAATATGAAGAAATATG
>Ga0126342_10000076_pt1 | contig 59641 bp, 62 predicted proteins | sample Cyp1metagenome_FD_92528 | JGI IMG/M metagenome (GOLD analysis project Ga0126342, IMG submission 92528) | Coral microbial communities from Lord Howe Island, Old Settlement Bay, Australia - Cyphastrea 1 metagenome | ecosystem: Host-associated > Invertebrates > Cnidaria > Coral ...
AGTGAGTGAGAGTGAGTGATGGAGGGAGGGAGGGAGGACGGGAAGGAAGGAAGGAGGACGAGGAGGAGGAGGAGCGGATACAGAACTAAAAACAAAAACCCCACACGTCAATGTGGGGAATTAAAAACATGTTTGGAAAATTAGGTGGATCAGATTCTCGCAGGTAAGACAAGTCATAGTGCTAAATGCTGAAGAACCGGTCATAGAAGGAAATTGAACACAATTCACGCATGGACCTTTGCTGCGGCCACAGTTTCTTGCACACTTTCCAATTGCACGCGTCCTAAGCATATCGGTAGCTAAGATCCGTGAATGCGTGTTTCTATAGCCAGCCAGTTTCAGTGCTAACTGTAGCTCCGAATCCGCCAAAACACCAGCCTCACCGTTCATCATATGCTTCCGGATGTGAACAGCATCGTGGACCATCTGTGCGCAGCAAATTGGTCTGTCCTTCTGTCCAATTGGTCGCCCATGATCTGTGGAAAAACATGGAAAAATCGTGAAAAATCGTGAAAAAAACGTGATCTTCTTTCTGAGGTCCCTAAGGCACAATCTTAAACTCAAAGCCAGCGCACCGCTTCCCAGCCTGGGTATCGACCTGAAAGGTTGCGGGTGCCGATCTGATGCGGAACTCATTCACTGAAAGCTTCAGATTTCGGTATCTGTGCTGCCTTTTCTCTTGGGAATTTTCCATGGTTACAAACTCCACCTTTCCCACCCGAAAATGGTGAACCTTCCGGATCCGGTTTTGCTCGAACTTGAGTAAATCCGTGGACCTCAATGGGGCGACTGGACGACCGGGGAATCTTTTCCACCCACTAACAACTGGGAATTGGCCTAATGGATCCTTATGGCAAGAAGCACTTCAACAAGTCATGTTCATGTACAGTAGTCCAAAGTCAGATCTCTGATAAATTGGGTTCCGCCACGATTGAACAGATTTAGTTTTTGCGTGGTTAACAGGTATCCAAGAATCTGTAGCCACGCTTTTTAACATACTCTGGGAAGCTATGCGCTAATGAGTCCAGCTATATGGGTTTGGTGACCACGACTTGAGACCAGCTGATCAAGCGGATGAAGACACAGATGGTGGTTACTGGAGCATTTAGCGACAGGCTGACAAGAACACATGGTGTTCCATCTGCCAACAGCTGTGATGCAAATGGGGCTTTCCATAAATGGAGGTACCCCCAAATGGATGGTTTATAATGGAAAATCTATCTATAAATGGATAATTGGGTGGTACCCCAATTTTGGAAAACTTCAAATATGCACGTTTAAAACCAATACTCAACTGTTGGAGGTACGCATCGTCAAATTCATCCAATATATTCATTGAATGTATGGGTTTGTCCAATGTATGGGTTTGTCTAAAATGGGGTACTCCCAAACTTGATGGCAATCGGTTAATCATGATTAATCATCATTTTCCTAATTAAAATAGCAATTTGGGCGGGATACACCGTTTCTATCCATTGGCGAATCTGTGTTATAATGATTATTATATAATATAATTGGGGAACTCATAATTCTCACAGTAATCAATGGGAATTCCAGGATCCTAAAATGGAGGTACTGTACCATATAAGGCCATATTTTGCTGGGATATTCCCTTACATAGGCCTTACATAGGCCTTATATATGGTAGGTACCTCCAATTTAGGTTCCTGAAATGGCCATTGAAATAACGAAGTGACATAAATTCATCGACATATCTACAGGTGATGTGGTGATTTTTTTTGCCCCCCAAAGCCTAAGCAGGACACTGTAACTCATCCAACGTCACCAGCTCTTCGTCCCTTGGCCAAACTAAAAACAGTGCCGTGGGGGCCGACTCAACAGGAAGGATACCTCACTGGTGAATTCTTAGAAATGCTTAATAGTTGTTAATAATTAGTGGTTAATAATGTTGGTTAATAATATTGATTATTGTTGGTTAATAATGGTCAATACCCTCTGGCAAACTAACATAACTATGGAAAGATCCACCATTTTTGATCAACTATAAATGGCAATTTTCAATAGCTTTTTGTATGTTTACCAGAGGGTAATGGGGAAGATGATGATAAACCGTGGCATTTTGGATTTTGGACTTCTAACATTATGCAAAATGACATGAATCCATCCCGGTGAGGTGACCCCCAATGTTTGACCTTGTTCAGTATCATTCAGTATCTATTTACATTGTACATCTTTGAATACCACAGTTCAGAAGCAGTATCTACTATTATCTACTATGTGAAATAAGAGCTAGACCATTTTTCTTCACCTAAGTTTTCATCAACCATCCCAACCATCCCGCTTGATGGTTCAGGTTGCGTACCCGGTGTACCCCACTGGGCCCTCATGCGGACGGCCCGGCAGGGAGCTTTCGAAGGCGATCTTTGGAGGAACCTGATCACTTGTATATTACCATATGTCGCACCATTATCATCCATATATATATATATTGTGTATAAACTAGTATACTTTAATTATAGAGTATGGTTGATGTATATACTGGTCTTTATATATATGTACAATTATATACAAAACAGATGTATACCGACATAGATACATAATTACATTGCATACATGTGCTGCTGGTGGATCTACCACTGATGCCTTTTACTAATGTCAATGGGCACAAGATGGGCGCCCTTTAAATGACCATTTGAATCGGGAAAAATGGACATGATATGATGATCAACCATGAAATTTGATGCTTTTCCATAATCTTTCAGACAATTTTCAGGGACCGGAGCATCCCACTTCGAGGTGCGAAAAAAACATCTTTGACCTAAACAAACCAGCCAAAATGGTAATATGTGGGACCTGAATTGTACGTGTTTTTTCTCCCAAATACCCCGGATTTTTTCATGATTTGGATCCCAAAAGTTCCAACCTTCACGACTGGAATGTCGGGACCCTCAAAGGCTTCCACTACCTGGACGTGGAGAGGTCTGAATTCTTGCTGCGAAGCGAAGCCCCACTCATTCTGAAGGAGAATAAGTATCAAATGTGTATTTGTGATGATTCATGATTACTGTATTTACGGATATTTATGAGATTTTGTGATCTTATTAATATATATTAATACATTTACTTGATGAAATGGAACCAGGTCCTCAATTTTCTGAAGGTGTAGGAAAATGCATATAAATAGACATTTTTTATATGTTTGTATAATGTTACATAGGTTCGATTCAACGTATAAACCCGGGAGATCTGTGACCTGCCACCATCCCCAGATGAAACTGTCACAGCCTGGCCCATGGTTTTCCCCTCGGAAATTTCAACATACGGTGGATGGTTGCGAAATCCGATAAACCACCATGTTTACCACCTATCAACTGGTGCAGGATTTCTTCCATCCACAGTATTTCAACATGGAACATCCGAAAGTCAAAATGTGGACCCGGACCGGTGGGATGCTTCACCATTGGGATCTGAAAATACCCATGGAGACCCGGACAGAAAATCCAGTCAATCACAATTTTCCCTGTCCAAAATAAGAAATTGCCGTAATTTGAGGTTTGAGGGTATCCCCATGTTCAGAGCCAGTCTTAACCAAAGTAAAAGCCAGTCTCTCAGCCACCTTCATAGGTTTAGGCGTGTCCATCTCTATCCTTGCGAGTTGCAGTTTCATGTCCTCCGCAGTGCTGCCCACTACACCACTAAGAAGGGCTTAGAAAAAACCATCCATCATTGGGGTTGCCTTTCGGATTGCTTGGTTAAATCATGTAGAATCCGCATGTGACGAAACATATTTGGGAAAAAAAGGATCCACTGGAATAGAAGTTGTGATGAATTGAGTTGTATAGCTGCAGTGAAAGTGGCCTCATTTTGCTAAGTTCAGAAATTCAAGTTCTTGTTTACATACATATATTTAAGTATATGTATATGTATACATTGCGACTCCAGATCCTTTCCAGTTCTTTGGGGAAAAACGATCTATTCGTGGAATCTGGCACAGGCCGCCGGTGACATGAAAATCATTCTCTGTCGCGAACCAACCATTCACATCATATCCCCCATGTTGTTCTACCTCTAGATGCTTTTTCTGGCCCAATTTATAGAAAATAACTTTCTTTTTTGAATGTACATGGGGATATGAACACCTTCCAAGAAAATAAAAGACCTGTTTCCCTACGCAATGCCCTCCAGCCCTCCAGCCTTGGAGAGGTCCCCACAGACCCCCGGGATCCCCCGGGATCCCCCGGGTCCTGGTTCTCTCGCTTCAGACTTGACACTTGGTCATTGAGACGCCTGAAATGTGCCTCCACATCGGTCAAGGTTTGCCTTGGCCAGCTATGACTGTTTGATATGTTTTGATAGTGATTCTTTGAGGAACAGCATGATATATGTATATACAGTACATATATCTATACTTATAGTGCATATATATATATACAATTCCGCAATTTGTTCAACATGCCCATCACTGGCAGCATCCGTTTGTCACCACAGAATGCTTATGTTGTGCCGCAGATTAAAAGGGAAACTGGCATTGTCATTCATTGTTGAATTCGACCAGTTCAAGAACAAGCATTGCAAGTTTTTGAAAACGGAGCACCTGTGACAAAGTCATTGATGCTGAGCTACAAAGAAATATTGGCAGAAGACTGCTGACTTGATTTGCAGTGTTGACCAAAATGGATGTATAGAATGCATTGTCAGCATTTGTTTCACTTTTAGTACCGCCCCGGTGTGCTACTGTAATATTGCTCGACGTCTCATACAATGTAATATTTCGTTTTATGATCTGTGATTTGATGCAGTTTGCACCGCTTTTTGAGCAACTGCCCAGCCACCTATGGACTCAGCATGGTCATGAACATCATAGACAAACAGCGGTAGTGGAGATACCAACTCAAGAATTCAATCTGGGCGTCACACAGTGGTTCCCAGCCAATTGTTTGGGATATGATACAGGCTTTTTGGGAGGGCAGTTCGGCAATTTTGAGAGACTCCAAGTACCGGCTAGCATCAATTCACATGTTGAAACAAAAACCATGAAACTAATCAGAATGAACCATAACTAGGATAATTTAAATCAGAATCATTAAATATCAACATCATTATCATTGTTGATTCCTATTAATTGGATTTAATTGGTTTGTGAAATATCCCATTCCATAGCCAGGCAGCTGGAGCGAGCTTGGCAGGGCCATGAGACCCGTCCCTCTGGGCGGAGCCTGCACCGATTTCAGCGGCCCCGTTTCGGAAACGCTCAGCTGCTTGGTGGGAGACCTGGGGTTTATGCTGGATATACAGTATCTAGAGTTAGTGGGTTATATATATATAGTTACATAAGTTATATATATATAGTTACATAAGTTATATATATATATGACCCTCACCCTCATATATAGATAATTATATATATACTACAGTAGACATTTATAGACCAACTATGACAAACTTGAAGCCTCATCCTAAATCATCACAACGATATGCTCATCATTGGGATCATAATCCCAAATATGCTTGGACATATTGGAAATAAAGAATATCTGCAGCCACTAATCAGAAACTTCGACAAATGGAAGTGACTCGAACATGTCCAAAGCTGAGAGCCTTTCCACTTCCGGATGAAGGGTTTGACCCAAACAGTGTAGTGACTGAAGGTCCAAAGCAGTTTTTCGGGGCAACGTTCCGTTGCCAGCTGTGATGTTTTCTGATTGGGCCTTAGGCTGCACTCAGAGGGCAACCAAAGCGATAAGAGGCGATGGAGAAGATGTTGGATCCTAAAAGAGAAAATTTGCTTAAGAAATCCTCCGCCCCGGCACCGCCCTTTTCCAGGGTTTGAAGAACTTCTGTTGATCAACTCTTGACACCAAAACCAAAAGAGGCATGGCTCTAGATGCTGTGCTTTCTTTATTTGAGGCGGATCAATGTACAGTAATCACTTTCTTTGAACATGGGAATTTGCAGGGGTGCGTGCAGAAAACTTTCTGTCCATGCATGTCAGAAAGTCATCTGGGCATCCTATGACCACATCCAATCTAATGCTCGAGCCAAACCACCAAATGCACCAACATGAGAAGATCCAAAATCTCCAGATCTGTGGCGGCCTTATGACCTGGGCTTACTGGTCAGTTGAATCAATTAGAGCAGTGCACAAAAAAGAATCTGTTGCTTGGCCGCTGCAAGTGCATATGCATGTGCCCATCTGGCTTAATGTGTGCCTGTTTTGGGGACTTCTGTCAACACATTCTTATTTTGGGACTTTTGTGACAATTGGATTTGTCTGATAATCGGGTATCCCCAAATTTGATGATTGCTTATAAGTCTCCCAGAGAAACATTGCATGTCTAGGTATACACCATTTTTCAGAGAAACCCAATTGTTTCTCTGCAAGTAGCTTGATTTTTTCAAGTTCCGTGTGACACCTGACTTGCGCTGGCACCATCTTTCTTGCGCTGCGAGCGGTATCCAGGTATGGTTGGCTGTTACCAGAAAATCCATTGCAGCTGCCGGCTGTCACCACAGATGTGTTCAATGGATTTCTAATGGATTTTCTCCCAAGCCCGGCTAGGAGCTTGTGGCTGACAAAAAAGGGGCAGAATGAAACCGTGAAACATAGTGATATATAATATATAGTGATATTTGATATTCAAATTTTATATGTTATATAAAGTTATATACTATTATTGTGTTTCTAAGGTACGGACTATATATGACTGTACAACATTATGTAACCAACTTCTGTAGCACTTCACTCTGACGAGCCCCTGAAAACTTCCCTTCGTTCCTGTCATACGTGGTTATCACCAAAGCCCACACGCAGGAAAATCAGTACGGCAGTAATGGCAGTAGGATAGTCGCGCGATCGCTATGGCTGAGGGCATTTGTTAAGGAAACCATTTCTGGATTCATGGTGGGGGTACTGTGTTGTACTAATCATACACCTCGAGGGTGAAGGTGGGCGAGACAGTGGCAGCCGCAACGTAACTCAGCGGCGCACCGTGACGTTGCGGCTGATCATTCGAGAAAAGTTTCCAGGTTCTGATAGCGAAACTTTGAATGCACCATTCTGTTGATGGAAGAGTTGCTGCACAAGTTGCGAAATGGTAAAACCGTGGGTGAAAAATTGGGACCCCCGATTCGAATGGGTGATAATCACATTTACTGTCAAAAGTGTGGATTTATGGGGTATGCACCATTTTTGGATCACCCAAATATCAAAAACATTCAAAAACTGTCAACAACTCATTCGGGGTTTCATTTACAGCGTGGTGCAGGATTTCTTTCATCCACTTTGGTGCACCCAAGTTCTCCAAACAATGGCCGAAAATGGGGTAGCCCCCCACTTAAATTAAGACTTCTTGGGGATTGAGCCATCTGTTGGAGTTCACCGCCAGAAGCCGGGGAGAACCGAGGAATCTCTACAAGTCAACGATTTTTTTTTCGCTTCACCCATGGCCAGCGGCCAGCTGGCGCCAGCTGGCGCCAGTTGGCTGGGCACACGGATGGGAACTCAACAAATGCAGCTCTGTTGCCATGGGTCAAACGTGATCAAAATCAATGGGTTTCCTACAGATGGGGATAGAATTTTCATGGAGACCTTCTGGCAATTTAACACTTTGCAATGGAAAATCCCCATGTTTCAAAACGCTGGGTCATCTCACGGCTATTCATGCTACAGAAACATCCCTTGTAACAACAGAACTTCAGTAGTTATCGCGCAGCTATGTGGATCTCCAGCGCTTGACATGTTGTCATGGGATGACTTCAACCTTGCACCGGAACTGTGATCATTTCCCTGCGATGGGCTCAGACTCGATACGGACTGTTTGCATCTGTTTGCCGTATTAAAACTGATCATTTGCTACTGGGTTCTGCAAAACAATAGTAGCAATGTACAAAAATGCATGGTGCACTGTAGTTGTTTGTTTTGATATGGACGTTTCCCCCAGTATCGTTGCATCTTTTGTTGTCAATATACCTGTGATGTCCAATGACCTTTTTGCTCGCTCCCGCGACCTGAGGAATCAGCAGAGAACCTTCTGGAGATCCAATTTCCTGCGTATCTCTCTCAGATTGGGACCTCAGACCTAAGCAGAGCTGTGGTGGGTGAATGGCCCGTGCAATTGGGGAGGTAAAGAAAATGCAAGCCAGTAGACTGCTGTTCATCTGGAAATCCCAAAAATGTTGGCAAACCAAGTATAAAGCATATACGCAGTAGCAATCATTATTGCCGAAAATCCCTCTGTGGGGCGCTACTAAATTGCACTTAGCCAATTCATTTGCGCTTACTTTGCCCAAAAGTTCCTTTTTTCTATTGCCTATGCCCAAAAATCTACGAAATAGCAATCATTTTTGACACCTTTCTTTTTGGGCAATACTAAATTTAATTTCTTTCACGAATACGTAAAATATGCTGCCCAAAAAATGATCACTTAAAGAATACACCACGGTATAGTCAATGATACACCCTATTTCCCAGAAGCTGGTTTTGAGGGTAGCCAGCCTCCCTCAATCAGCTCACCTTTGTTTTCTTGCTCAGTGGTCGCGATAGCTTGTGACACAGCAAACTCTCGATCGGAAGAAAATCCAAGCAGATCTAGCTCACATCAAGCTTTTCTTGGACTATATAAGCTTTTTCCCCTGTTCCCTTTCCTCCTTTTCCCTTTCTTTTTCCTGATCCAAAAAAGAGTTGTTCATTGCAAGACCTGGTTCCTCGATCTCAAAAAAAAGGGGTGGTATTGGATTGCCAGCAGTACAGCAGTTGCCTAACTTATACCACTTCTGAAACCAATGACACTATTCCAGTCTACAGTGGGTCGCCTCCGGCCTGCGAAGGATTGTCATGATTGTTTCCAGGTTTTTGAACTTTTTGGATGTACCCCATCTTCACAAACATCCATATATCATGTTATGTTGTGTATATATATATAATACTATATATACAATATGATATATATATATATATATATATCCCAAATATATTTGGGATGTATACCATATTTTTGGACCACCCAAAGGTTTCTCATTTTGCCACTCTTCTTCGTGAAACCAGCCATCACCACGGCAGGCCCGAACCACGACGACTCAGCGTCCCACGCCACGGGGTTGCAGCAACGTGGCGTCGCCTGCCTTCTCGGGTTTAGGAAAGAGCACCTGGCCACGGAACGGCGGCGATGGGTCCACCCTGGTGGCCCTGGAAGAAATAGATGATTTTCCCAGCGAACGATACCTCCATTTTTTTTCTTGATTTTCCATGGCTGTTAAATAACCAGATGGTACAGTAGTTGGGATACACGTGGATCATTTTCCCAAAATATGGTCTAGGTCTTGACCCATCCAATGTGTCAAAACCTAAGACTCTTTACCAGTATTTTTTGGGGGATGTGACCAGAATAGCTGGAAAATCTGGGGACTACCATATGTGGATATGAATGGGAGGATGAACTTCTTCTGCGCACATCCCAGTTATTGTTTGGTGTGAAGACTAGTGGTTGGTTTTTGGCCGCCAAACACCTGGAATGATGGTCTTCACACCTATGGACCTATGGGAAATATATAGAAATGTGAACTGTGTGTGGAAATATGATGAAGAAACAGTGGACGTATGCTGAATTTGGGAAACATGTTGAGGAAATGACTTGGCAGACCATTGCTTCCATTTACCTGCAGGTTCTTCTCCGGAATATGGAACACATCATGATGCAGAAGTGGATTTCCCTAACTTATTGCCATTCTGATTGGGATGGAAGTGGGACCTTGGGGGTTTCCCCCAAAAAAATCCGACCATCCAATGTTGGACTGGTGGGTAACCAATTTCAGGGGTAGTATCTTCGGAGCCCATGTCGTCTTGACATATCTATTGGATCCTGTTGGTTGTTCCATGTTGTTAACTAAGGATTATCTCTCTATAAAAATCAATCAAATATTTGATCAAGACTGACTCATCATCAACCACTACAAGTACCTACCTATCGGATCCGATGTTGTTTGGTCTATGTCGTTCTTTTTTGGGTGTGGGGGTTGTGGTTACCGTACCCTTCTATTCATCCATCACCCCCTCAAAGGACAGGCTGAATCATGCTTTCACAATCTGAAATATCTGAAATCAGAAGATTGCGAGGTGGTTTTTTCAGCTGTTGTTGGATCATCTTTGGGTATTCTTTGGTTATTTAGTTCTTGATGTGCTTTCCCCTTCAACAACCAGCAACCATGGCCACCCTGGTGACCACCCCACGCACCATCGGCATCACGTTGTCCCAGTCGGTGGTGATGAGATCGGAGCATGGCCTGCGGGAAATCTGGTGAAGAATGGGACTCCCAAAAAGATATGTTTTCCTATTGGCTGATCATAATCCCCAATATAATTATATATATACATATATATATATATACATATATATATACACATATACGTATATATATATATACATGTATATATATATATACATACATATTGATTGGGGAGTATAATCCCCGAACTACTCATCAACCAAGGTTTTGAACACTGCTCAATTGAACTACCCTCACTACCAGCAAAAAATATTGTATAAATTTAAATGGGGGATATTGATGGAATAGACATGGAGACACCCTCTGGCAATCAAACATGGCTAGCTGGGAAATCCACGCACTTGCCATGGAGGTTTAGTTGGTAAAATCATCAAACTGGCTGGTGGATTGATCGTCCAGTGCTGTATATATGGCAGTTGATGGATAGGAACTGATAAGAACCAAAAACGGAGACATTGAGATGTAGAGGAGATATTCAGGAGCCTGGGACTTTTTTGCAAATTATCTGATTTTACTGATTTAACATTTACATATATGTACCATATATGTTATGTACCATTGATTCATATTGATCAAACATTCTGCAGATCCTGTCGCCCTCAAACGCTCCAGGGCCCCTTTTCAAGGGCCCCTGGGGCCCCTGCTTAAAGAGCCATCCCGTCACACGCTCGCGGTGCCAGCAAGTACCACACCTTGGTGCCAGGCCTGGCCTATTGGGAGATGAACTTGGGGCCTTTTTGTCACCATTTTTCTCACCAGTTTTCATTTTTTTTGCAATGACGTTTTGCGGGATTTCGGGAGATTTCGGGAGATTTCGGGAGATTTCGGGAGATTTCGGGAGATTTCGGGGTTCAAAGCTTCTGTTTTTTTGCGGAGATTGAAAGAAAAGTTTGCCTCTGGCGACCTTCCCTTTTTTGGGAAAATCCAGAGCCCATGGTGAGCCCAGTTGGTCAATGTTGGTGCACAGCTGATGAGGAACTAAGGCCCAGACCAGCCATCGATGCAACCATACTTGATCTCCTGGTATGTGACATGGCATGGCTAATACCAACCATACACATAAATAATATGGTAACGACATCTAATGACATGGTACACATCCATAAATTTCAAGAAATAGATCATCTGATTGGTCTTGAGGACATAATTTCAGTGGGCATGGAGAACTGCATCACCTTTTGGAGGGGAAGCTTCACCTTGGTGCTTTTGCTGTCCCAGTAGAAGTAGACGATAGTTTGAGATTCTGTCTTCCTGTTCAATGGTATTTTCTTGGAATTCAGGCATGTCCTTGATCTTATAGCACCGTCCACTCCTTTCTTTTCTCGAAATGTCCCATTCTGTTGATCTTCGTGTCTTGCAGGTCTCCGAAATGTCGGAATGGGTCAAAATCATTCGCCGACCAAAAACATGGATGGTGAGGACATGTTAGGACTATCTAATAATCCAATTATACTATGCATCCATGTACTATAATTTTGACTATGTATCCATCTAGTACGAAGTACCCATATTAGTACATATTAGTACCATCATCTGATAGTACTATAATCAACAACCCATAGTACTATAATCATCTAATAGTACTGTGTATCCATGTGCTATAATCATCCATGTACTATAATCCTTGTAATCCTATTCACAGAAAAACATCTCTTTTCGCCAGCGCTGTCCCGGCCAAGGGCGAACTCCACGGCTGCGGACAATCTGCTGTTTCGACCTCAAAGGGGCCCCTTTTTATGTTCAACGCTGTGTCCATGTGGAGGTTTCCTAAAATTGGAGATACCCCAAAATCATCCCTTTGAATAGGTTTTTCCACTATAAATTACATATATATATATATATTATATATATATTATATATATATTATATATATATTATATATATTATATATTATATATATAGCAACCATTTTATGGGTGATCCGAACATATAAACCATGAAATAAACATAAATAAACCATCCATCCATTTGTTGCTACCCCCATTTAAGTGGAAACCGCTGGATGTGTATCCCCAATGGAGGTTTCATTCATCTGGGATGATATCACAGCCTACCACCTGGACAACCAAGCTGGCACTAATGTGGTAAACCCAATAATCTGGGTAAATTATAATATTTCAGTAACCTGAATTAAGGCCCATTTGGGGATGATTTCCCTTATTAACTATGATTCCAGTGAGGTCGCAGTGAGGTCGTTATAATTTACCCAGAATAATACACCATCTCCAAAATTCACCACAAATGGGATCAAATCCATCCCCAAATGGTAGGTGAATTGGCATTGGCTTTTCCATGGTTTTCCACACCACTGACCATTCACTAAATCAAAGTACAAAACACTCTGCTCTGTTGACACATTGACATCACAGATCAAACCCAGGTGAAAACCCCTTCCATTGGCCTGACCAGCTTACCATTTTTTTCACCTCCTGAAAATCAATGAGAAACCAGGAGAGTCCAACCGCTATTCAACCTATTCAACCTTCATTTTACCCTCTGGTAAACGTTTTCATAGCGGAAAATCACCATGTTTGATAGGTAAATCAACTATTTCCATGGGCCGTTTTCCAGTTCGCTATGTAACAATGCCAGGGGGTACATGGGAACATGGCCTATTTATAGTTGATTAAACATGATTAAACATGGTGATTTTCGATAGCTATGTCAGCCATTACCAGAGGCTTTCGGGAGCCCCACGGACAGTGGCGAACTCGCCGCCAGGCATTAAGACCACCTGGTACGGTATACCCGGAAACCTCTGGGAATGGACTATTACTGGATTTACTATGGTTTACCACAATATAAATCAATATACAATCAATAGCGGATTTATAGATTTGTATAGATTTGAATTTGTATACGATCAAAAAGTAATCTGGCACGAAGATTCATCCAATCAAGACATATAATAATCATCTAATATCGTTTTGGTTGAATTGATTCTGTCAAAAATGATCAAAAACAGCATTCCCAAGATTCACATGACAAATCAATCGAATGTCAACCAAAAGCGACAAGTGTCATCAAACATCAGTGGAAAATCACAAACCATCCAAGAGATCATCAGAAAACAAGCAAACATAAACATTGGGGCAATCATAGGAGATGTTCAACACTGTTCACCTCTTATTTGAAGCGCGACCCGTGCCCAAACCAAGGACCCTTTGAACACGCAGCACATTCCAATTACAATGATGGGCTCGGACAACAACTTCTAAATGAGATTCTCAATGTCAATAAAGTCCCAATTCTGTAAGGCCCCAATCATGGTAGCAGGTTACATCTAGTACCACAGTTAATTACTCCAGTTCTGGCTGTCCGGGATCAGGCCATGCCTTAATGGGCCCCAGTCGTGTGTTGCGACACAAGGTCAGGGAGACCCTTAGTGGACGCAGATTGCGCGCCGTGAAAAACACCACATCCAGGTCCCCAACGGATTCTTCCAAGCCGTGATCAGCGTTTGGTTTGTCAAAAACTTGGATATGATATACCCTCTGGTAATTTAACATAACTATGGAAAATCACCATTTATAGTGGATTTTCCCATGAAAAATGGTGATTTTCCATAGCTATGTAAACGTTTACCAGAGGGTACCCCAAAATCATCCAAAATCCAGAGGTCTGTGGGTTTTTCAGACATCACGTTCCCTACTGACATAGCCATGAATTATCATAAATAGCCATGAATTATCATAAATAGCCATAAATAATTGTTGCCCAAGCATTGGTCATTTTGCAGTGAACCTTCACTTTGGACTGTCCATGATCCCGCAGAAACGTGGTGCAACGTGCAATGCTCTGATCGTTGGAATCTCCGCAGTTATCTACGCTCACCATTGAACAACCAACGCGTACCCCTTGCATGGGATTTGTCTGAAAATAGCGTACCCGGGTACCCCAAATTCTATGGTTTATCTTCATTTTTGTCATAAAAAGGTGCCTCTTATGGCCACTTCGTATCCCTCCTTTTCAGACACACCCGCAAAGAAAAGGTGCAGCCCCACATGAAGTGACATGCCACAGGGAAGTCACAAAACTGAAGTCACTCAGTACCTTTACCCTCCAAAAAAGTAAAAATGCGTTTGTCTGAGAATAGCTATGGTTCATCATCATTGCCTCTTAGTTCATGGGCAATTTGCCGGTCGGTGCCTTCTTTTTCCAAACCCAAATGGGTCAAGTGGTGGCACTTTTGGGAATCACATCGTCGTATTCGTCAGTGACTTGATCCATGGCATTTGAGGCTATTGAGGTACCATATATATATATATCTGAGAATGATGCTAAACAACGTTTACCCTCTGGTAATGGCTGACATAGCTATGGAAAATCACCATTTATAGTGAATTTTCCCAGGAAACATGGTGATTTTCAATAGCGATGTAAACGTTTACCAGAGGGTAACCGTATATGATGATCCCAACATAAGATACAGTTCATTCCGCATCTGTGTATCTCTTGATGATGCAAATATCAGAATCTTATTGGCATATATCATGCGAATCAAGGTGGCATCATTGTCATTGTGGATGTTTAGGAAAAACTGATTGAGATACAGTATGTTGATCATATATATGTGTATATACATTATATATATACGTATATATGTGTACATATGCAGGTGTACATGTGTGCATTATGTATATATGTCTACTGTATTAATACATATCATACTTATATACTATACATTTATATCTTTATAAATGCCGTTGTGGATCCTTGGAGTTGATATTATGTTGGGCCATTGGGTCCTCCTGCGAATCACCCTCCGACTCGCCAACTATCCTGGCTCCGGGTCAGCCAAGGGCAGCGGAGATGGTGTACATGTGTATGATATGAGTCATGTACCCTCTGGTAATGGCTGACATAGCTATTGAAAATGGCCATTTATAGTGGATTTTCCCATTGAAAATGGTGATTTTCCATAGCTATGTTAGTTTACCAGAGGGTATCAATATGTTCACGTCACATATCTGAATCTATGTATGAATCTATTACATATGATATGGGTATTTTCACATATCTATAAATATATTGACGGATATTAATATACAAGTGTGATGATGCAGGTATCAATAGATATTGCATGGTAAAGTTCACTTTGGTATAGATAGACATTGGATTTGATATATTTCAAAATTGGGTGTCTCTACTATGTTTGACTAAATAAGACTGTTCCATTGATTTAGGGACTTGTGCAGTGTTGGGCCTTGATTGCTAGCCGAGCGGGACCATCCAAAGAATATGCAACTCTCCCTTGCATTGTCTTTCTAGCTGCTATTCCCAGGATTCAAAACAAGTAGCCACCATCAATCTAAATCCAACTGCCCTGTGGTAAACTAACATAACTATGGAAAATCACATTTTTTTAATGGGAACATCAACTATTTCTATGGCCATGTTCAATAGCTATGTTAAATTACCAGAGGGTACATGGGAAAATCACAATTTCTAATGGGACAATCATTTATAAATTGCCATTTTCAATAGCTATGTCAGCCATTACCAGAGGGTACATGTTTGTGAATCGCTGGCCAGATGCCCCCCGAAGGACACCCCCCAGAGATATAAGGCATCATGTGTGGTTAATGTGGTCATTAAACACCATCAATCCCTATTGAAGGCGTTTTTTTCGCTTGCATTCTTTGGGGGGTACCATTTTTTCGAGACTTAGATTTACCATTGGCTAGACCATCCCGGAATGTTTTTTCATTTGAATGTTTTAAGCAAACACATAAAAACTTGGTGCTGATTGTGGTTCATTACCCTCTGGTAAACTAACATAGCTATGGAAAATCACCATTTTTAATGGGAAAATCCACTATAAATCATCCCAACTTTTGGCCGCTCCCTACCCTGGGACCCTGATCTCCACCTTGCGATGTCATCAATGGATGCATCGACTGTCTCTATGCCATTCACACCAATGATCTCAGCATCGCGGGACATGCAGGTGACATGCTTAGTGACCTGCAACAGTACCAATGAATGCATAGGGAGATAGACACCCACACATGTATATATATATAATTATATATATATCGGAAAGGACTGTTGTGAGCGGCAGAATCCACAAGTTTTGGGGCAGAATAGTTTCATCAGAATAGTTTCCTACTACCTGCCCTCACAAAGAGTCGTTTCTGACACATGTCATGGCACCACGTAATTACACTACATCAGTCATCTGCCTACATCTGCCCTACATCTGTCCAATTACACACATCTGTTTCCAACATCTGCCTTCACTTTAAAACAGGGTTGTAAAAAGTGACTACAGCAAGAACTGGTCCCAACCAATGACTCTATTAAGGCATTTGCAGGATCCTGAAGTGATCAAAACAGCAACCCAATCACCATCACAATTCATATTATGTCATATGAATCATCATGATATACGACTATTTGGGTTGTCGTTGTAGTAGCAACGACAAAAATGGATATAATACCCATACATCATGTGGGTAATGGTTCATATGGATTCATATCATATCATATGGAAAAAAAAAATATACACTCAAAATTGCGGTACATGTACCCCAAACTCATAGGTTTCCCCGTGAAAAAATGACATCTGTTGGATGATTTATTTGGGGGGTTCCCAATTTGAAGAACTTCCCATATGGATCCGTATGGTTTTATAGTATGTACCCTCTGGTAAACTAACATGGCTATTGAAAATTGCCATTTATAGTGGATTTACCCATTCAAAATAGTGATTTTCCATAGCTATGTAAACGTTTACCAGAGGGTAATACCGGGTTCGTACTCCGTACCTGGCACTAGTAAACGTCATCCATTGGATCATCCTATGTACAGGCCCTTACCAGGACGTGAGGCTGTTGCCATCTGGCATAGATGGAATTTCTAAGTGGCTCAATGATACAGAAAATATCTGGCTTAATATAGTGATAACAAAAGTAATGAAAATCACATTCCCCCTTAATTTTTTTAAATACCTCCCAATCAAAAGCCTGGTCTTGTATTGGATCTGTTCATGACTTGGCCCTTGAATGGGGGGTTGTTCAAGTTGTTCATATGATCGGGGAAAGAAGTTGTCCCTATATTTTAGTGGTTATTTTGTTGCTTATATCCCGATATTTGATATATTCCCACGTACCCCCTGGCAATTTAACATAGCTATTGAACATGGCCATAGTTATAGTTGATTTTGCCTATTAAAGATGGTGATGTTCAATAGCTATGTAAGCGTTGACCAGAGGGTATATAAATCTCCCCATATTTTGATGAATATCGTTGGCCTCCAAAAGGGCCACAACTTGCGCTTACGACATTTTCAGAATCCCTATGGTTAATTTTTCCAGAAAATCTCCATTATATCCACAGAAAAAAGCTGGTCAAATCTTCATCGTCAGTGATATCCCCCTTATATCCTGGTTGGTGGTTTCAACCCCTCTGAAAAATATGAAAGTCAATGGGAAGGATGACATCCCATATATCATGGAAAATAAAAAAAAATGTTTGAAACCACCAACCAGTATCCCATGATATGTCCAATTCAATTTTTAGGACTATCTACCTATAAGTTCATTATATCTTAAATAATATCTCCATTGAATCCTATCAAAAAGTTATAAAAGTTGCTGAAATCTCCACCAAGTTGGTAATATGTTCACAATATCCCATGGTAAAATTCCAGAGATCTGATGGTTAAATCATGTTAAATCCCCATATCAGATATATTCAGATGGTCAATCCCCGAATTTCCCATGACTTTCATGGTTAAACCATATGAAACCCAGCATTTTTCATGGGGAAATCCCAGACTTTCCCCTATATAAACCCAGTGAAAGCTGGGTGAAATCACTATCGCCAGGTCACCCGATCGCCCTCCAAGATCCACATCCCTTCATCCTCCTCTGTGACACAGACCTTCCTCGGCTTCGAGTTACCGTGGCCACCACAAAACAAGCCACAGATGTGGAGCTAAGCATCAAAAACTGGGATGTAACTAACCTGATGCAACCAATGAAAGTGAGATTTAAATTGCTTTAACATTTAACGACCGATCATTGAGATTTACCAACAAACAGTGGGATTCAATCAGAAAGAAGTTTGATTCTAAGCATCTCGACTTGGATATCACCAACAAAATTGCAGGCACTGATGGCCATGGGAGCATAAGTTATATTTACTGATGGCTGAGGAAATAAAGATCCAGCTCCCAGCAAAGGTGGGAAAAACTCCTAGAATCTTGACCCACACTGCCAGCCATTGACAAATTTAGGCTACGGAGTGGTGAAACACGAAGTTGAACGCTAAGCAGCGTTTATCAGGGGACGATGTGGCTGCATAGATCTGGCTGACAATTCATGTCCGAAGATGTGGGCTGATGTGGTGACCAACATCTGTGATTCTCATTGCCTTCAATTTTGACCCGTTCCAGGGATCATTGCCGCTTTACTCTCTGAAGCCTTAGTTAACTTAGTCCTTACAACTCAAGACCCTGACTGTCCCAGAACCTGCCAAGAGGCTTGTTAAGTTCATAGGCGTTGCCGTCCTGAACGATCTCGCTAATGCCAACGCCTGCCCAAAACATGAGGAGATGGCGCATGAGCTGCGTGCCCTGCGTCGACCTCCGATCCGAGGCCCGGACCCCTCAAACCGCCTGGCGTGGCGGGGTATCTCAGTGGATGAAGACACGGCGGAATGCCGCAGGTTTGTGGTTACACTTCTCTATTGGTTAGATCTGGCTAGTACTTGCAGCCATCCTCTTCAGAAAGATCAAAAAACACTTCCTACGTGTGAAAGTGGGTTGCCTTCATGGTCTTGTCTTGCTGTGGGAAATGTCTGGAAGACAGTCAAATATGATGTATGGTCTGCAATGCAATGGAATGTCTGTCAAGCGTTGCAGGATATATATATATATACATATGCATATCCACCTGTCCCCATACATATATATATATACACATTGCAGTACTCATACGGCTTCTACGTCTTTATTCATATATATATATATGTATGTATGCATGTAATATTATATATACATACATACACATTATAAGTGTCATGCTGATCTGCTGGGGCCTTTCTTATCTGGAAGGTACTCCAGTACGATGCCCATGGGCTTTTTGATGGTGACGTCGAATACTGCACGGTCTCCACCTGATTTGAGGTGGAAAGTAAACAGCAACAAAAACCCAACCTTACCAGCAAATTTTGAGATAGAATGGCGATTTGCTGGGGATATTGGAAAATGGGATTATATGTTCACACATCTTCAGCAACTAACATATGGCTTCTATTGTTACTGACCACTAAAAAAGAGTGATCGGCTGATCCACCAAGTATCACCAAGTCATAGGATGCTCGTGTCACCACCAGGGTCCCCGGGCTAATTCGTTTCACCTTCCTGAACCATTCCACCCTGGCGGTGAAGACAATGCCGTGGACGCCAACTCCAGAAATCTGAACTTGGAGTTCTTGGATGCGTCTGGGATTTGATGTGCATAACTCATTATATTTGAAATAAGCTGTTTATATGTACATTAATTGTATAAATAGATGTAAATATGTATTTCTAGATGTAGAAACGAAAATATGATGGTGCATTGGAAGAATTTGAACTCACCCAACCTATGAGCTTCTTGACTGAACTTGACCTTGCCCCAAGTTGGGGACCTTCCTGTATGATCCTATGTCTGTGATGAGAAGTGACGTGATGTGATGTGACCGAACGTAATCTAACGTGACGTGACTTGACGTCACGTAACTTAGCAGAACAGAATACAGTATGTGTATGTATATATAATATGTGATAATATGTGATACAAGTAATATGTGATAATATGTGATAATATGTGATAATATGTGATAATATGTGATAAGATGTGATAAGATGTGATAAGATGTGATAATATGTGATAATATGTGATAATATGTGATAATATGTGATAATATGTGATAATATGTGATAATATGTGATAATATGTGATAATATGTGATATTATATGATACTGTATATGCAGGTAATGTATATCAAGTCTTGCTAACACAAGTCCAGGGCTATCAGGCTACCAATCTCACCTCTTCATACCTCTTCGAGATTCGAGACAATGTCCCGATCAAATGAGCACACCCTGCTGGCTCACTTTCGCGACCACATCCCATGTCGAGGTTGGTGAAAGCAACATCAAGTGAACATCGCTCTGTTCCCATCTGTTACCCCTAATGTGAAACGTAACATTAGACATTAGACACTTCCCCAAACTAGATACCCTCTGGTAATTTAACATAGCTATTGAAAATGACCCATCTATAGTGGATTTTCCCATTGAAAATGGTGGATCTTTCCATAGTTTTTTGTATGTTTACCAGAGGCTACCAGTACCTCAACTTGAGAAATTGGCACCGGGAATTCTCCTAGCCTGGTGGCACGCAATGCCACACAGCTCTCCGTTCGGCGACGAAGGAGTGCCTATTGCTGGTTGGATCGTTCCGGCGACATCGACATATTCCACAAACAATGGTGAATAAGGAAGTAAATAGTATGTAAATATATGTAAATAAACAACATAAAATGGAATAAAGGATAATAAAGGACTGTTTTTCCCATCCATTTTCTGATGTCCACTATGTCAACGGTGAATGTTCCCAGTTCCAGTTCGAAATTCTTGGAACCGAATGATGGGGTTTAAACCTAGGACAATGCATTCGAATTTAACTGGTCATTTTTTGCATAGTTGAGGAACCAATATTAACTGGTGCTCAACTATGGACTATCAACCTCTGATCCCACCATTCACTGATCCCACCACCAAACATGACCAAACCACACATCTCTCCGTTTCAATGGCTTGGTTCAACCAATTCTGGGAAAGCCCTAAACCAACAGAACTGGTTGATGGGTTGAAGCTTTTGTCAACATAAAATAACACGCATTGGGACTTCCCATCCCAAGTACCGAACATGAAAAACATGATAGGAACATATAGGAACCCCAAGCAGTTAAAATATGTTGAAATCAAAATACAAAACAACCCGCTTCGACGGTTTCTCTGTTATTTTTTCAGCTGAATCATCCACCTGCCAAGCCCTTGGCTAGGATTCTGACCACTGCGGAAGCGCCCAAGGCCAATGCTCCGGCCGTGGGAATGCCAAAGCCTGCCTGCCATTTCATAGCACGAACAACAAAAATCAGAAGCACACCCTGGAGTTCAACCCCCGAAAGTAGTGGTTCCTAAGCCCTTCAAAGAGCTAAAAATTGGGGGGTCACCTTAGAAACTTGAGATTCTCCGGAAATCGATGTGCACCTCCGAGGATGTCTCTGGGCCGGTCCGTCGTTCACCTGCCAGATTTCTTGAAAAACATCGGGGAAGAAATGCCATGGAATTAGTGAAACTTGCTATTTGCCCCAAAAATTGGATAGCAGTTTACCATTTTGCCATTTTGGAGATGTTTCTAGTGGATTCCTGAAATCTGAGCATGTTCGAACCGTTAAATATGTCTACTTCCGCGGCTCACTAGTGGCATCCACAACTTGTTGCGATATGTCCCCAGGCCCACCTCGAAGAGCCCGCAGCGTTCCGCGTTGCTCGGCCACCCGTGCGCCGCCTGGACGAAGATCCATCCAGATCTATCCGGATCTATCTTTACAGATCTATACAGATCTATCAAATCTATACAAATCTACATATCGTATCTAGCTATCTATCTATCTAACTAACTACCTAACTAACTAACTAAATTTGCTTACCTTTCCTTACCTTGCCTTACTTTACCTATATACATGTGTACGCTTCTGTTATCTATCAGATCGTTATATATACATATGATATATATATATACACATGATATATATATATATATACACACCTACCTACCTACCTACCTACCTACTGTAACTATGATCTCGATTCCTTACGCGATGTCCGGATCCATGTAATATGCGTTGTACGGACAATTCATGGATCTCCGTTTCATACATCTGAATGATTCATTGAATCAACAGATTTAATCCAACCTGATTTATACGCAGGATAACTCACAATGGCATACAATGGCTCTGTCCACGGAATTGACCGTCTCAGCTATGGGGTGTCGGCTGTCGGCGAGGTCAAATCCAGAAGCAGATCTAGTACTTGATACTGCAGCTTCACAATGATTTGCTTATCTTTCGGATCTCATTCAATCTAATCTAACTCCATCCACTGGGCATTATCTTTGTCAATGGTGTATATATATATAATAATGTATACATAATACTCACAAAAGGGAAGAACTCAACAAAAAAAACGTTTCAAAAACAAAATGGTTTAATACCAAAACCATGGCAAATTGCCGTAGAAAAAGGGGTCCCAACGGGTTCCATCCCCCGTTTTTCAAGATGGTCCAATAGGATGTTTCAAGAAATGGTCGAATGCTACACATCCATCATTACCCGGTCATGGCTGTTACATAGCTAATTATAGAACATGGCCCAGTCGAAATAGTGAGTTTTCATGAGTTTTCCCATAGCATGGTGGATCATGGATGATCATGGTGGATCTTTCCATAGCAAAAAATGTAACAGTTTACCCTCTGGTGAACTAACATAGCAATGGAAAATGGCTATTTATAGTGGATTTTCCCATTAAGAATGGTGATTATCCATTGCTGTGTTAGTTCACCAGAGGGTACCAGAGATTACCAGAGGCTCGATGCGAAACATCTCCATGGCCCTGGCCTACGAAGCTCAGACTTCGGACCGTGGCCAGCGCCGCAACGGCCGCAAGGACCGCCTCCCGGGGCTGGGATGGCGTGGCTGATGGTGGCTTCGTGGGCTTCGCAACGAGGGAGGTCAAACGTCAAAGATATCTGGAAAAATGATGAAACATGCTGGATATATGTGGATCTAAGATGATTTAAGCCTGAAAAATGGGCATTTAACTATTTTAAACTTGTAAAGATGAGTTGTTTTTAGCATCAAAACTCTGGATTTGACATGATTTGACCATCAAAAGTGGAAACTAATAACGAATGGAGCGGCGATCGGCTTGAAGTAGTAAACCACATCGTTCATTTTATGGGTCTCACACATGTTGGGCACCGAAATTATGAATAGCATTGAATAGCTGGATGCAATCCCCAAGCCCTATGAAGATGCCAAACTCTTTTTGGTCGTCAAGTCTTCAAGTCTGTGCAGCTTAGTCTTGGCCCAAAGCACGAGACCATGATGGGACTCTGTGCCGAGCATATGGTACTGCTCGGACATCGTTCAGAAAAACCTCGCTGAAACATAGTCATCAATGACTATCAATGATCATGAATCACATTGTTGATCATATATTCATACATGGGATTCATCATTTTCGCTAGTTAAATCCCCATGCCCTCCCATGTTTGACGTTAAAGTCCCCATCAATAACAAAAGCGCCGCAAAGCTGGCATCATCCGCCTGCATTCGGCTGAACATGGCGCTTGCGCCTTACTCCTAGCCGATGGAAGTGAAATAGGGATCTACAGCAAGCAGTCAAATTGGGAGATATGCATAATAAACTGGGGGATATGTCCGGGATATGAGGAAATTTCATATAGGGGGGCTTCCATGTCTGCATGCTGGACATTTTTTGGGATCTCCCATTGCCGGATTCGACAATGCAGTCCTTGACTCTGCCCAGTGGGCCCGCAGCGTTTACGTAAAACGTTGCGTCACGCTGGGAGCCAAGTGTCAAAGGTGACGCCAGGTTTATCCCGGATGGGCCAGAAAAATCTCTTCACATCCTGACTATCGCTGTGAAGTAAAACTCAAGTAGAATGAGGGTGTTCCCTATGGCTCTCGTCTAACTCAAGGTCGGGGCCACATGGCTATGGCCAAACTCATCAGAAACTCGAGCCATGACTACACTGTTGAAATTTATTTCATCAGCTCAGTAGCTCCATTTTCTTCAGCATTTCCTGCGATTATGCCGACCGCCGACAAAATCCATCTTCTGAGTGAACTTCGTCAGGAAAAATCGTCACTGCAGATTGTGCAAAACCGCTTTGGGACGGCAACAAGGTTAAAACCTCTAACTCTTAGCCATGATTACCATCTGGTTATGACTAACATAGCCATGGAAAGATCCACCATTTTTTATAGGTAAACCATCTATAAATGGGCCATGGCTTCCATGGCTATGTTAAATAACCAGAGGGTAAGCATACTAGATCCACTTACAGTATGTCTCAACTCAACATCGCTGGCTCGACTACATGTCTGTTGGCTGGACAAAAAAATCCGCTGAACCATCTGAATCTTCAACAGCTGCGCTTGTCCGCTGTTGGATGCTATGCTTGTGCCATCTTTGGGATTATCGCAGCGGCCCTGCGGCCGCGCGGTGGGGCATGCTCCGCAGCTCACCCTTGGGCCTCAACGAAGAGTCTGAATGGAAAACCTGAACTTTTTGATGTGCGAAGCCCAAGTAATAATCCTTACCCGGGTTACCACTTGATACCACTTGTTTTACGTTCTGGGTGGTTTTTCAAAACCATACCGGAACTAAACTGGGGTTGACCACATTATTAGTCAATATCCTGTATAGATATTTCGAACAGCATGTGAAGTGCGTGGTTCGAACCTCAAGCCACGGAGCCCTTGTGGCAAATCCTTTAAGGGATGATCTTTGAGTCTTGCACGTGTTTGATGACATCTTCATTTTTATGGTAGATCATGGTAAAAATCATGGTAAAAATCATGGTAAAAATCATGGTAAAAATCATGGTCAATCCACCCTTTTTCCCATGGGTTGTTGTTCACCGTCTAACAGAGATGATCACATTCCAATTGCTGAGACCCCGAACGCTGGGAGTTGACTTGGACAATTCCATCTCTTCCTGCGGGCAAAATGGCTTTGGTATCTGAAAATATGGAGGAAAAATCATGGAAAACACCATGGGAAACCCCCAAATCCAAGGGAAAACCCTGGGAAACCATGGATTCTCTAATGGGATGCTATTCCATTGTGGTAATGAAGATGATGGGTCCAGAATGTTTTCTCGGAAAAGTTTCTTCAACTTTTTCAGCCGGAGGTTCCCTTAGCTACAGCTACCCATCCACCTCGTTCATGTCTGCATCGATGTCGCCAAACAGAGGGGTGGACAGGTAGCGCCTTGCGGATGATCATCTTGCCAACCGGGAAGCGTGGAAAAATGGCAGTGGCGATCGGATCGCAGTAACCTGATATCAAAGCATACATAGTCTAGTCTAGATCAATCTAATATTCGTCCAATGTCACCCATATCAATATATATATATATATATTATATTATATTATATATTATATTATATTTTATTATATTATATTATATTATATTATAATATATATATATATAATATATATATATATTATATATTATATATAATTATATAAATCATAATTAATCCAATATCTATATGAAGTCCACTCCTCAAAATTGGATCATCCCCTGGGCATCCCCAACTCAGCGGTGTCTGGGACCATGGCCACGATGGTGGAACCGTCAGGCCTCGACACGTCGAGGTGACCCACATGGCTATTTCAATTTGGGAGATCATGGAATTTGATGGAATAGACTTGGATATGTATGTATATATATATTATATATGATATATATATATATATATAAATATATTATATGTGATATATATATATACATTGATTATATACATTGATTAAATTATGTATTATATTGATGTATTATGATATGACCCTCTGGTAATCAAACATGGCTGAGAAATCCACGACAACTCGGCTGGTGGAGGTTGATTCATAGCTGGGAAAATCATATCGAACCATGGCCGGTGAATTTTCCATTGTGAGATGCGCAAAGATACCGGGTTCCGGTTTCGGGTAGGCATGGGTACCCTCTGGTAAACATACAAAAAAGCTATTGAAAATGGTGATTTATAGTGGATTTACCCATTAACAATGGTGATTTTCCATAGTTTTTTGTATGTTTGCCAGAGGCTAGTAAAATCCCCGAACCAAATATCTGGACGGGAGTTTAGATGCAACTGCAAAAAAAAAAAACAGCCTCCAATGATCATTTGCTGCGAAATCGTACCCTTCCAACGATCAACCCAAGAGTTTCCTTAAAAATCCAGGCTTCCGACGCCTTTTTGGCGACCTGGCAGTCAAAATGGGAGGTACCATGGGATACCCCAACATAGCAAGTTTGAAAAGTAGAAAGTTGGCGAACAATTTGCATTGGTGTATTATACCAACACCATGGGATACCCTCTGATAATTTAACATAGCTATTGAACATTGCCATTTATAGTGAATGTTCCCATTAAAAATGGTGATTTTCCATAGTTATGTTAGTTTACCAGAGGGTAATATACCAACATACCATGGGATATCCCAACACCGATAGAAGAAGTTTTGGTGTATTATTTCGAGACAAAGCCCTTTTGAAAAGTGTTCACTCTCACTGCTGAAATCGCTTGAACTTTGAGATATGGGAAAAACCCTCCAACCAACCAAAAACACTGTAGAAGTAAGCAATTGCCAACATTTGCAGCGTGCCATTCCTTTCAGACCACTATAAATTCATCGCCGACTAGTCGACTAATTTTAACGACCATTGACCATCGAACTTCGCGACATACTAAAGTTACTACGACTCAGCCAAAAATGAGCTCCAGCAACTGTGAACTTACATGATTCTGGAAAATCCTGGAGTTGAGTTCATATAGTTTTTATATGTTTCTATCCCAGGTTCTGGATATATGATATCATATTATATATATGATTATCTATGTTGAAATATGTCATAAACATGTGCCGTTGTTCAACGCTTACGATATCAAGATCTTCACTCAACTGACATCCATCCCCTGGGGCTAACTCGGAAACCATCCACGGATAGACGACAAAAACATGTGCAAACCCAGGAGGAAACATAAAAAACACACAATAACCATCATAAACAATAGTTAATAGATGTTAATAGTAGTAACAACTCTAACATTCTAACAATACAACACTAACATACATTTGAAAAATTGTTCCAAAACAAACACATTCTCTCTAAGATGCCTTTGGAGCAAAAAACTGGTTCCAAATCTCAAAGAAATGTATCTTTTCAACATGGATTTACCTGAAACAACTGTACAACATGTCCAAATATGTCCAAATCCACATAGAACATCTACATCATATCATTCATGGAACATCAATTTACAACACATCCATGAAGACAGAGCGTAACTCTGGTAATTTATACATACCCTCTGGTAATTTATCAAGAAGATCAATGATCTAATTATATCTCATTTCTCAATTTCATAGAAAATATAGAACATCAAATTACATCAAATTACATAGAACGTCATAGAACTAATCATGATATAGAACAAATTACACAGAACAAATGACAAATCCCTTCTGGTAATGTCTCAATTCATCCAATCCTCAATGAAACCGCCTCCAGGGCAGTGGCCACAGTGGCGCCACCCGAAGTGCCGCAGAAGATGCCTTCGTACCTGAAACCGATGTGGCACGATGTGGCACGGTCGCACCCGACACGGTGTGGCACGGTCAAGTGCCATGTGTGGATCAGATATGTCACTTAAAATCACTGGAAATCATGGAAAAATCATCAAACATATATAAATTCATTCATTTTTTGGGGGACAGTGAGATTTTTGGACAGCCAGACCCATGTCCAAATGGTGGATTCAGAGGTGATGTGTTAAAGGTGGGTTACCTTTTGGGCCGGAGGGCTTCAAACTCGTCCCAAAAGGGCCAGCCAGCGGCTGGAAATCCTGCTTTCATCTCTGCATGTCTTCTCCATATCTATGATGAATCTATTAATTATCATTTCACATTCTGAACCACATCATTCCGGATCATTTTATATATATATATCTACAACTACATCTATGTCACTATGTCTCCAAGCCTATAACTATTCGACATCTACCATCTGGTTATTTAACATAGCCATGGAAAATCACCATTTTTAATAGGTAAACCATCTATAAATGGGCCATGGCTTCCATGGCTATGTTAAATAACCAGAGGGGATATCTTCCCAGCCGTACAACGTACACAGAAAATCCATCAGCCGTGCTCGCTCCGCTCCTGGCCAGGTCCATGGCGGTCTTCATGGCCTCCTGAGGATCCACCACCAGGATTTCATCCGCCAAATTCATGGCCATGCCGTCCTGGGCCCAGGGGTTCTGCGATTTTTTTTGACCAAAAACCTGGTTTTGTTTGGAAGAAAAAGATCGAAAAAAATGAGGGTCCTGATTTTTTTTTTTGGGATTTGCACCCTGGTGAAAAAACTGGCAAGAAAACTTTTTGGGGGAATGGAGCATGTTTGGTAAAGACCTGGAGGTTAGATGTTGGGGATTTCCGTCAACCGCGCCTCGGTGACCTTGGGAATGAAGTTGGGGGTCCAACCTCATTTTGCAGCTCAACACAGATGGGAACAGTGTCCCAAAAAAGTCCAACTGGAAGTTCGTGCCTCAAATCATGACCTTTTAGCCTAAAGCTTTGGTTCTAAAGATGCATCGTAGGTTGCCCCCAATCCATCCCATAGTTTAGACCCCCCAAATTGAAGGGAAAAGTACAGGAACCCCCAAAAAAACATCGCAGGTACCGTGGTTTCCGGTATGTGCTCTTTAAATCAACCAGTAGAAAAATGCTGAAAATCAAGGGTGACAAGGAGATATATGATGGATATCAATCAAATGTTATGATCAGTTGAACCACTCTTCAGTGTTTAGGAGTACAGTTTTCTTGTTTTGCTTTGAGGGATTTTGAGGGTACAAATCTTTGACCCGTATCCTTCCAAGGTTTAGGGGATTTCTTGCTATACATTGTCGAACAATCCATGTTGATGTGTACCTTTGATCCTTGGGCTGCGTACCCTGGATGGGGTGAGGGCTCCAGGCCTCAGCAACGAAATCCGCGAAAAAACTGTGTTTTTTCCGCGATGACTCTGCGCAGATATCAGGGAGAAAATCTATGTAGTTCTATAATTGCACATCTATATAATACATATATATACACATATATACACATCAATCTATATATATACACTTGTTTTGTGGTTTCAACCTCCTGACATGATTGTAGAACAGTAGTTCTTGAGGGAAAACGTCGTCCCATTTGTTGAGATGGGAAGACGGACCTATGAACTGAGCGCGCCAAGACAAGTGTTCAGGAGGGTATGACTCATGACGCGGTCTAACCAACAAGAACCAAGCAACATTGCGTGTTGACAAACAGTTGATGGGGATACAAGCTCTCGAGATGGGGGAAAACATGGGAAAACAATCAGCGGTCGAGGTGGGGGAGAACCCAGGCGCCCCCACAGGATGTCCTTTGGCTGGCGCACCTGGATACGTTTAGAAAATTCAAATTGTGTTCACCTTCACATCGAAAAAGAACTCATTGGAACTGCGCAACTGGATAAGAAAAGTACAAATAAACCAATTTTGGATCATTTTAGAGTACTTCCCCCGACTAAAAAAACATTGTCGTTGTAATGTCGCTGTGATGTGCTCTGTCAAAAACCAGAAGAATGGTCCCTGGGGTCAGCACCAAACTTTCCAAGCACTTCCTTCCTCTCCTGGCTTCAGAAGGCACATCCCTTACATGAACGTGCCCTAGGCCCGAAACTTGAGATCTTCTGAAGTACATATTCAAACGATTGCAGCCTCCGGAAGGAATGGAAGTGGGCACTTTCAAATTCCAACTTCTATCATTTTTTGCAAGTGGCATCAAGTGGCTAAGATTCTCTTTTCTTGTCTTTTCATATATTGTGATTCTAAGCATCAAATGATTCAAATGTCAGATCTCGACATTTCAATGCCAAGAACCTGTGACCTCCATCCATTTACGGCACCTGCTTGATGCCACTGGTCAGCAGGGCAGCTGTCTGCGGCGTCAAAAGGACTCTCCAGAGGATTCCCACGGATTCCAGGTGTTTTCGGGGCCATGATTCACAAATCAGCACTTCATCCAGATTCATCCAGTATGATCCAGTGATCCAGTGAATTTAAGGGTCCCAAAAAAAAATGACAGGATGAACGAAAAAACCGCTTCTCCAAGATTTATCCAGAAGTGAATATAGTGATTTCACGCGAACGGGAGCAGCGTTTTGGCTGTACATCATGGTCGAAAAAGGTTCAGGGCATAAAATCATCGTTTCGACATGTCAGGGATCAACTGTTCTGCTCTAAACATCTTAAGGCTTACTCTGTTGTCGAGGTCGCATCAGGACTCCCCTTTTTGGACATGTCACTTGGCAATTGCACATCTTTGCATGTTCACATATTTTCCGTGGCCAAATCCACCAACCTCTGGCCGTTTATCTTCCCAGATTTTCCACCTTTGGCTCGGAAAGGATGATCTTCAGGTTGGGCCGTGCCTATCGATCATCCCAAACCCGTTGACTCAGAAATCCGACCTGGCAATGGAATTATCTATGTCATCCCTAAAAAATATCAGCTACAAATCGATGTTTCGCACCTAAAATAATAAACATAATAAGTTACATAGCTACGTTAAATTACTAGATGATAAAAGTTATTGATCTATTTAAACATAATAAGTTACATAGCTACTTTAAATTACTAGAGAGTACAGTATATATATATCTATCTAAGACCTACTACGCAAACCGAAAAAAGAAGGAAAAACACATGTTCCAAAATATCCAGAAACATCGAACATCTTTGGGCAACTGAAAAAAAAACATCAAAATCGATCCAGCACAGTTAGGTCCCCAGGAGTGGATCCGGAAAGTGGCGGCCGCATTTTTTGACGCGAGAATGTACTGGGAGCTGATCGTTTTCCAAGCAGCAGCTACAGTTCTCTGCGTCTTCTAAGACAATGTTGGTCCAGCGGTCCAGCGGACAATGTTGTCAAACCTTTTTTTATCTCACAGTCTTTGCAAAACTGTGAATGATGGAATAATAGATTATATTATATTATATTATATTCACAACATATCAGAAGCTTGGACAATGTTGAATAATTTAATGTGAAACTCAAGACGAAAGAAACGAATCAGAAATCGAATCACTGGAGGCTGTCTCTCGAGAAGAAACCGAAGCTCTGATCATCTCTCTCATTCAGCTGGTCCATAGGGATGACACACACAGCGATCTTTGGCAAAGGCATCCAGTTGCTGAGGGCTATGTAGGGTGCCATGGTCAAAGATGGGATAAGAACAGGCTATGGCCAGCCCACATCATTCCACCATAATGAATGGGGTTCTTTATAATTGGTATATTATGGTATATCAACATTTATATGCTGGGGTATATCATTAAATGATCATTCATGCATTAACTGTTAATATCATTGCAATGTGTATATCATGATTCAGGGATGACCCTCACCATCCCCTCATGTCTTGCCATTTTGACAAAATCATCACTGGACCTTCAGCGGAAAACCTTTCTGCTCAGTCGCTCCGTTGCGCTCGACGAGTTCCTGGTGTTTTAGGACACAAACTCGAGGCAGTCATCGTAAAAATTCACTGCATCATAGTGATTCATAGTCTCCAATTTCATCCCAGGACCCAGGATTGATGTGCCAGTTGATGTTTCGGCCCAGCCAACGCCCAGCCAACCCGGTGGTCAGATCTTCCCATCCCTGGCTGAGATCACCAAGGCGAGCAACATCGGCCAGGTCGTGCCCGCCAGTCTCCAAGCACATGTGACCTGCGGGAGGGGGCACAGATATCCGAAGATATCCTGAGGATCTCGGAAATTTCTGAATGATTTCCTGATGTTTGTTGAAAGTGGGTGAATTAACTGGTGGTTTCCAACTCTCCAACATATTGATCGTTTTCTGAAGTCACCTCAAATGGGAAGGGACAATGATAACACACATATGTGGCATATGCATGCCTGTGTAGGAATCGTTCAAAAGAAACAACATGTGATACAGTGATACAGTATATATCAGCCGTCCATTGTCTGGATTATCGATGAAAATGCCTCTTTCTTTGGGTAGTACCTGGTGGGAGGTATCAGCAATCCGCTTTGACTCAGTCACCAGTAAAGGGAAAGGGACAAGTAAACAAAAACTGAAAACGCCCATCAGCTTCCATCAGATTGTCCGTCTGCTTTTCAAACCAGACAGTTTTGTTGCTCAAATCCCATACTGTATAATGTGGAAAACCGCAAATCCAATGCCACAAAGCCACAAATCTCCTCTTTGGGAATGCGTTTTCAACGGAAAAAACTACCCATTGCTGGTGAGTCATCGGGAATGGTTTATAGTGTCGGTTTTATATGGTTTTATGAAATGGGCATGTCTTAAAAAGGGTGTCCTACCCCAAAATTCTATGTATTCTTCATAAAATGGAATTGCTGGAAATAAGGGTGCCGGTAATTATACCCTTTCTTGGACGAGCCGCCAAGCTCAAATATCATGTTGATATACCTGAATTACGTTGAATTACTGTAGATCTCCCCACTATATCCCGGCTGGCATCCCCATGAATGTTGGTTCCATCCTGACTTCTGATGGTTACCGTGAAATAGCCCAATTTCTGATGGTCAAAGGTTAACTTTATTGAACTTTATTGCTGACACCGCCGTTTCTCCTACGTAGTGACATAGTTGAAATCCCAATCTTATCATTTTTCTGGTGAAATCCCTAATTTGGATGGTTAGAAATCACCATGTCTGATGGTTAAATCATCTTACATCATCTTAAATCACCTTAACTCCCAGTTTTACTGGTGAACTCCCCCTGATTTTTCCTGATCCATCCTGAGTCCAGGCCTCCTGGGCGCAAGGCTCTCAGCCTGCCATCCTGCAGCCTGCCGCGCGCCGCGTGAAGCTCCGAGAGCTCGGACAGGCAGGGCTCGGCGGTCAGGGGAAAGGTGCCTCGGAGCCAGATCTGTTGAGGACAAATTGTTGGCAAAACTGGTTGATGTGGGCAATGTTCAATGGGTCAACCAAAAATCTGCAATGAACACGTCATTGGATTGGCTTCAGGGAAAATAGCGGACACCGATGGTTTTTACCATGAAATTCATGGGGGTTCCTGTAAATGTTCCCTTAAACCAAGCCATTGATTCTGGAAAAACTTGGGAAAACATAGGGAAATATGAGGGGATGCTGTGGGATATTGTGGGATATGCAACTGATATGGGTTATATATATATGTATTATATACAGTATAAATATATGGGGATTCATTAATGTGAAGAAATCTGGAAAGATGGTGGGTTAAGACGGTGTTGTACAATAAGACTTGTGATTTCTAAGCTTAAAGGACTGAAAATCCACCTGAATGCGGAATTAACCAACAACAATTGGAAGATAACATACGTACAACTTAAAAAAAGAGGTTGCGAATGGGGTGGTTGACTAAAATATAGAGCTGCAACTCACTTTTTCGATGGAGGTTGAACACTCAACAAATATCCAGCTTTAATGTCGATGATTTCCCTACATTTCTCCATCCGGCCATGTTTGATTTCCCGGGAAATCACCAGAATGACCCTAGGGCCCTAAAACGACCCCCAGCCCACCTGATGAGGGTGTGATAGCAACAAAGTGGCAGTATTTGCCCAAAAAAGTGTGTGAAGCAACCGGCGAGATCAGTGAGAATGTCTGGAGATGTGAGGACAATATCTGATCAATGAATCATCTTCTGGTCTGTCTGGTCTGGTTAAGTCAAGTACACACTGTTGTCCAACATTGTCTAAGCCTCTCCCAAAGTACATCTTCACCCATTTCGGACTTCCGATGGTTGCGCAGTCCACTCATCCCAAATGGCATCGGATGGCATCGGTCTTCCCTGGGACCCTGCCATGCTACCCCAATGAATTGCTAACGCGGAAGCTGCATTCAGGTCCTGCGACGAGGCCCGCATACCAAAGTTGCCTCTGAAATCCTGTCCCCAAGGAGTTCCTATTTGGTACCTTCTGAACACGTTATCGGATCGGTTGGGGAATCAGCTTAGAATCGTTGAAATCCAAACTCCTTGGTGGGGTGCTGTTTTCGAACCTGCTCCACCCGGCGGCAACATCATGTCACACCCCTTCGACGTACGGTCCTTGACAATCTGAACAGCTTCCGAAGGATCGCAATGCGATCCAGACATGAACCAGCGCGGATGATAGGCACCTTTCCAGGAAGGCACTTCTCCGAAGCTTCCAGGAAGGCATCGTCTCATCATTTCACACATATCTCAAAGAAAGAGAATCATCGACGTCCTCCTCCTCCTCCTCATCATCATCACCATCATCATCATCATGATCATCATCATGATCATGCAGGTTCTAAGAGACCAGATCCAAGATAACTTCAGATGTTCACATGTGTAATTGCTTATCAGGATTAACATGAATGTACCCACCCATCCCAATTTTCAGATGGCCATTGATCGCAATGTCCAAGCCCCAGCGCCACCTATGGGCACTGCCGCCAGCTGGATCTGGAATTTCGAGCCCAGCAAGCGGAAGACTGGACAGTACCCAGTGTCCCCCAGAAAGCACAGGGGCATCACCTTGGTTGCAGGAAAAATCATTGAAATCCTGGAGGTTTCGATGTTTTCTGATCCTGTGGATATGAGTAATCTCAAGGCCCGCCTACAGATGGACACATCAATTAAGCCATCCCAAGCCGAGGTACTTTGACTCACCCATATCACTTTGACCGATATCCCAACGACTGATAAAGCCTATAGCTGTCTGATGCTTTATATCAATTGGTATTGTACAATACCAGGAGTGTTATCCCATATCATGGTGAGTCTTGTTGCCAATGGGTCCACTTTTTCAAAGAAGCCTGTTGTAAACCGTTGCCCGGAAATGTCTGATTCAAAACTTGGTTGCTGATTTGGCTTGGCTGGATCGAAAGATGTTGGCATTCGTCTGAAATCTGGATGCAAGACTCATTGTGGGCAACTTTGTATAATCCTAGCAAGTTTGTGTGATCATATATGTTAAAATTACATCTACAAACCTGATTGGTGCAAGCATTGTGACGTGCCTGCAATACAAGGGCCTTGTCGGTTTGCAAAAAAACTACATGGTTTTGCCCAAAAACAATGAAGAGAAGATGCCCAAATTCATGACAAGGTCAATTGCAAAAAAACATACGTGCCCTCCGCCATTGATTTTTTTGGTTTTCTCCAACAATTTCCAGGTACCAAAACCCGAAAAAAAAAACAGTCGATGTCCCAGGTGCCGTCTCTTCACTTTGGAGAACGATCCCAAAACCACACCAAAGCCTTGCAACAGCTAAGGAACCGTTGTGGATGGAACAAAATTTGCGGAAAAACATAGTGAAAACACGGTATTTAATCAACAAATACCACGGATATTAAATGGGATATACACAACATGTGATATGATATATATCTGGATTGATGAGAATCCGTTCCCTCTACTATAAAAAAAGAAGCCTTATATTGGATCTATTCAATTTTTGGGGCACAGTCGTGGTATCTACATGTTCTTGATCCCTCTGCCATGAAATTGCGGTCTGTCACCATGAGTTCGAAATCCATCAGGACATACCAAGAAAAGACACCAGAAACAAAAGAACTGCAACAAGATGTGTACATTATTAATGATATTACTATATTATCATTCTGTTGCTATATTACTGTATTAATATCTATAAAGTATTACTATATTGTTCCAATACTCTGACTAGATTGCTATGTTACTCTAGTATCTAATTTGCTCTATTATCTTATTACTATGGTACTATGTTACTCTATTCCTATGTCACTATGTTACTCTATTACTTTACTATATCAAGATGTTACTATATCATATCACTATATCACTCTCAAACCATATATTGGTTCATATCACTATATCATATCACCACTACCAGTATATGAATGTCAGGGACTTCTCTGGTCACACCACGGCCAGCCACGTGGTGTTGCGATCCCAGGGCCATCGATTGGCCCAGTGCTGCGCCGGCAGCGCCACCACGGCGAGATCGTCATCGACGGCGACTTTCTGGCGATCGATCAGGGCTGCGTTCAAAACCCTCAGCTGGTTGGTTGATAAATGTAGATAATCATTCCCATGTATGTGTATATATAATATAATATATAATATATATAATATAATATATATATATATACATGTATAATTATATATATATATACGTATGTATATGTATATGTATGTTCTCATATGTATATGGCGATAATGTTTTGATAATGTTATGATGACGTTATGATAATGGCATTTCCCAGGTTATGGATTGTTAGGACGATGTTGCCACAGAGCCTTTCTCGTACGGATCCCGACCTGAGTGTCTCTTGAGTGTCTCTTGGATTGTGATAGTCTCCAATATATTGTATAGCATAAGAGTATAACGTCATATAATCCACCAACAGGGAGGTTGAACACTGCTCAAGTGACGATAGCGATTCCCATACTGGATGAACGATAATCCATGGAAATGCGCAATAGCCATTGGGTAGTGTAACTTAAATAAATATAGGACCCTTTTTTCCACCAATCGACCAGGTTTTTGGTCACTAGTGGTCACTGCTCAATTAATTGCCATTCAGCGGATGTGCTTCGCCCTTTTTCCCATCTCTCCCTGCTTGAACCCTCCCATGGTTATGTGCAGCCCCACTGAATGACTGAATACATAAATCATCATAAATCCCTCATTGAACATCATTGATCATCATTGGCGGTCCATCTCCCCTGGTGCTTAATCACTTACATTTCCCATTTTTGGATCATTTTGCTGCGACATCTCCCCATCATCTGGGTCCCCAGCCTGCCACCAGTCCATCTCGGTCACCGTTCCGACGTTCCACGCGGCGAGCCAGGAGCCAAGGCCCAACGGAACCAGCCACCGCATCGCGGGACGCCGCTGGTGGAGCTGCCTGCGACAACAGGTCTGGGAATGAGGTCGTGCAATCCATGGAGGCCCACTGGTGGTGACATATTTTGATACCAAACCTTCGCCTTGAAAAAGAAACTCCCTTGGACTTCACACGTGAGCTGGGATACTCCCCTCTGCCTCACAGTGGCTTCATCTAGATGGTCGTAGTGCGCATGGGAGATCCTAAGTCTTTGAGGCTGTGGGGGGCGAGACCTGATCAAAGACATATTTTATTGGGATCAATTTCAGGAAGCTCCAAGACCATGAAAGAGAGAGAGAGAGAGAGAACTACTTTGAGCGTTCTCACTTCACATTTGCTTCGCAAATTGGAATTACATCCAGCTCCATCCAAAGTTGCCAACCAGCCAACCATTTTTGGTTGGCCAAATCCCTTCGTTTTTTCTTTGAATCTTTCCCCATCTTTGCTGGTGAAGCCCCCATGATTTTCGGGGGCTTGACATCCCCAGCCATGGCCATCCCAGGATCGCCACCACATCCGGCAGCAGATCTTCCGGCCAATCGCTGAGATCGGCTTTCACTGGGCTCTCAGTGAAGCGTTTAGGGCCCACGAAGGAGAAAGGCGAACACCTGTCCCGTTTGGGATCCTCAAACACCAAAACGAAGGGGTTCCAAAAGGATTGTCATACATTGTCATACTCAGATATATCCAGAATGTTGCTCATCCAGTTTGGAACCTTTCTTTGCCGACCTGCCTTTCCACAGATGAAGTATGATGGAATCTATGCAATCACATTGATTTATCAAGATTTATCAACTGGCAAATGAAATTGCAAAACTAGATGCTCTCAGGCTCTTGGAATCTTGAAGAAAGGGATGGTGGTCAGATCGGTCAGGTCGCTCGCTTTGTCGCGCTCTGAATCACAGCAAGCATTTCCAAGCCATGTATCTCTAGTTTGCTGGGCTTGAGATTTCCAAATCATAGGACTGACACAAATCCTTTGAAATACTGTGTATGAGTATAATATTATATATATATTATCATATTAATATCCTCATTGCATTGTCTTGTCTGAATACATCCTGCAGTTTTCCCTGCCTCTCAGAGAAGACTGGATCAAAGAGGAACATCTTTCCGGCCTCGGATGGCAGTTTTTCAGTAGTCATCCCAGGTGGGAAGAAGTTGAAACCAAGCAATTTCGCCCAGAGATCCGAAAAAAACATCATCAACCATCATCAACCAACATCCAACAGGGAATGGATCACAACATCCACCCCTTAGTTCGCCACAGATTCCAACCACAGATACCGGTTCCATGGACCCACCAGTTACGGGATCGATCCGCAGCGAGGGGCATAGATCCCCAGAACCGAGGCATGTCCCAACCAAACAGCCACAGGTCGGGTCTCCTGGAAGTGGGTGAAACCAGGGGAAAACGGTCAAAACCGAAAAAAAAAAAACCTGGAAACTAAAACCCAAACATAAATTGGTCTTCAAAGTCCGACTGAATATTATACTTATAGTATCTTATAGTGACATTGGTGTTGACTCACAACCACAGGAGACGCTCTTGAAACCATATGAGATCTTGTTGTTCAGTCATCCAAGTCTGAGTTGAAATGAGCTTACATGACGGGAGCATGATGCCTGAAAACGAAGACATGTTCAGTTCGGTAGGCAACCGAGCAGGGCACACATTGATACCTGTCACTTCATTGCCGATTCTACTTTGAAGTGCACCCACAGTAGCAATGCAATAGATTTGTGGATAACATGTGCTGTATACCCTCTGGTGAACTAACATAGCAATTGAAAATGGCCATTTATAGTGGATTTTCCCATAAAAAATGGTGATTTTCCATTGCTATGTTAGTTCACCAGAGGGTAGTATCTTATCCCTGGTTGGAAATTCTCTGCTTTCTAGGGTTTCAGCGCTGACCTCTGTGTCGTGACATCTCCAGGAACTTGGGTTTTCCGCACAAGCGGGCGGATTTAGCCACCATTTGTGGCAACACCCCAATCCCCATCATCAGTGTTCCCAAAAATCAGTTTCATGTGAAACAGATTGAAACAGAATATTCAGCCATGTTGGTTTATTCAGCAAATCAGCATCTTGGAAACCACCATAACCTCTGGTAATTTAACATAGAAATTGAAAATTGTCATTTATAGTCGATTTACCCATGAAAAAGGATGACTTTCCATAGCTTTTTGTATGTTTACCAGAGGGTAACCTCCATGGCCTTCGCATCCCCTTCGCGATTTCCATGGCCTTTCGATCTCGTATGGCCCGTAGCTGGTCCCATGCCACCGGCACTGGACTCGTCAACTGCGCACTATCTGCATCTTGGAAGATGGGCGGCCGCGCATCACGTAGCAAGCGCACCTTGGGCGAAGTTGCAGGAGATTCAAAAGGAGGTTTCATGAAATGGCAGGTGCTTGCAAAATGGGAAGATTGTGCTTATATTATATAACATGATATGTATAATAATATATGATTATAACCATATACACCATCAAGAAAAATGGTGATATGTCGTGGGACTGGTTCAAGTGAAATGTTCAGCGAACATCATGGTTTTTACGTGCGATTTTTTAATCAACAAATGTAGGGGGTCCCTACCAAGTGTTCTTCAAACCGATGCACTGACTCTAAGGTGGCATCATGAAATGCCAGTTGTATGGGGAGATACGGTGACTGTGACTTTCGCTTGAGTCTGAATGCTTTAAAATACCTTACTAAATTGCAACTTAGCTGCAGCAAACTGCAGCTCCAATCCCGCTGGGACTTGCGCAGGGGTTCAAGACATGGGTATTTCATGGTATTTCATTGTATTTCCACATGGTCGTAAGACCAATTAAATGTGCACAGGGTACAACTACCAGTCGGTGATGACACATGGTAGCTGATTGACTCCACTCATTTTCTGTAAGCTGCTGCCAGCGTGGTACTTGGCGCAGGCTTCAAATGGGAACAACAACCCAAAAGGTGCTTTTGGATCGGTGCTTTTGGATCTGATGCACATCTATCATCCCCTGGCACTTGGCTTGATGCAATATGTTGGTATGTTGGTGCCTAGTTGCCAAACAATTCTTTCATTCCTTCAAAGATCCGAACAAACTCTCCAAGCCTCTGTTCGGCTTGAGAGTCCAAGCGCCGTCCATTACAGCTCACAGTTGTTGGCCATGGAGCACCAGGAGGGCACAAGCTGAAGGCATGTTCCCCCACCAACTGGGGCTTCTTCTGCAGTTCCTCCAGAAGTGAACTCAGCAAAGTCGACATGAGAACTGTCTGGGTCAGATCCACCATCTCCTCAGTAGACAAGGATTGGATGTCCTTGAAAAGTTTCTTGGCGTGCTCCGTATCCTTGATGGAGCCCGTGCACGCGCGTTGAACTTCTGGGTTCATACTGTTGCTCAAGCCGCTCAGCAAACAATTCCCGGGATGCTTTGTTGCGCCACGTTGTCCATTGCACTCCCGGTGACTAGAGCAATAGTGCCAAAGAGATAACCTCGCTGTGCCATTGCACGGGACTTGCTCCGATCCATTTTTCGGCTGCAAGGTCTGGACAAACTCCCCAACGTCCGAGAATAAGGAGCGAACGAGGCCAAAGTCAAACTTGAAATCTTCATGATTTGGAAGTTGCTCTTTGACAGAGTCACCCTTTGTGGTAACGTCAAAGTACAATGACATGAAGCGACTCGCCATCTTCTGTTGCTCATCTTTGCCATTGCCGGGCTTTGCACCTCAAACCCAACCAACACCCAGTGAACATTCCTAGCTATCTCGGAAACCCGCATCAAAAATAGAGGTTTTCATGGGAAATTCATCGAATCATCGAACTAAATGGGCCATTTTCGCGTAAGCCATGCTTGATTACCAGAGGGTATTTAGAACAGGAACTATGATCCATAGATTGCCGATCTTTCATCGTCAGGTTGGATTCACGGGCATTCTCCGCATTCTCACGGCGTCATAGTTGGCAACCTACTGGCATCTGTGTTGTTTGAAAGGAATAATTTTCACCCAAACCATCCAAAATCAACAGCCGGACTTCTCAAAAAGCACGCAACATCGATGCGGGAGACAGGCATTTACTGGTTTGGAAATCCATGGGATCTCCTAAAATGCATTGTCACGACTGGCGCATAGGGAACTTCCAAACAACCCCGACCAGCAGATCATGATCCATTGGCTTTTTCATTTCCCAGCTGTCTTCAACACTATGACTGTGTCTGAAAACGGGGGAATGGGGTACGCCCCAAAGTGGCAATTCCGATGGGACAAATGATGCATGCCTCAGCCAGAACCATCACACAAGCCATGGACTTGATGCATGTCTATCCTGGCATCCCATGGTATCCCCGAAAAACGGATGCCAAACCGGTGAAAAATCTTCAAAAATACAGCATGTTTCATCATATTTCAACCCCTAAACCCTATGCCTGGTATCCCCGAAACATCCCCCAATCACATTGGGAAGAACCAAGAAAAACAACAAGAGAACCAGGTTCAACACGCTTCAGCATGACTCAGCCATGTTCAGCCAGCCTTCAGGGCATCCACTCCATCACCAGGTAACCTGGTTAAAGGGACCCAAGACAAAGAACATAGTCCCGGTATCCGGTATGTCCCAATGGTTTTTCCCCAATATTGATGGTGGATTAACCCAAGGGTAGAAATAGACAAGTCATGAATTCCACTTTGGGCCGATTCACAAAGGGGGCAAATGGTGGCAAATAGAAAACATATTTTTAAAAATCACCAAATTCGCCAAATCCAGGTAACAAGTACATCAACTCAGCTGACAAGAACTCCTTCCCTAAGAGCTTGGCCACCTTGTCGCGAGCTCGATGTTTGACTTCCAAAATGGTCATGCTGTCCGTGACCCCTTGGAGTGGTACAAACCTTCCAGACAGTCCTACCTGCAGCAGCAGCTCGGAACCTTCCTGTCTTGAGTTCTCAGCCATGATCCTCTTCAAGTTGTCAGAAGGCTATCTGCTATCAGCTGCTGTCAGGTCGAAAAAAACGAGGCTGTCTTGAGGCTGCACTGGCGGTAGGAGTCTTTCACATGAATCCCTCAAAAAATCATGTCCTCATTCGGAATACAAATCCAATGGGATTCGTCTTGGAACTGCAGATTGTGGATTAGCAATCACCTTCCGGATGGGCATTCCAGTTAGGATTCCGTTTCAGATTGTGGATTGGGAATCCCTGCAACTCCATCCATTGCTCTTTTGCCTCCAAGGGACGATGTCGCTGAAGCCTTTCTCGCAGGGATCCCGACCTGAGTTTTCATGAAACATCTGTGAAAAGCAGGATGAAATCAGGAAACCAATGAGAACAGCTTTCGCTTTACCGTTTTACCATGAAAACCATGAACTGAAACAAATTACTTTCATCTGGAAGTGTATGTGTATATGTATATATATATGCGTATATTATGGCATATATTTTCTGACATTCTATTCTGGCATTCTATCTGGCATTCTATCTGACATTCTATTCTGACATTCTACTATGACATCCTATCTGGCATCCTTTCTGGCATCTATTCTGACCTCTTCTCTGGCATTATTTCTGATATTCTATTTGGCATCTATTTATTCTGATATTCTTTCTGGCATCTTTTCTGGCATTCTATTTGGCATTCTATGTGACATTCTATTCTGCCATTCTTTGTGGCATTCATTCTGGCATTCTTTCTGGCATTCTATCTGACATTCTATTCTGGCATTCTTTCTGGCATCTATTCTGGCATCCTCTCTGACATGGGGCGAGCGCGACATCTCAGTGGGCAGTGAATAGTGCAAACTGAGATCTGGAGTTCGCTTACCTGGCAGGTGGGGAAAAATCCGAAGCCGAAGCCGAAGTAACTTGTAGTCGTCCCAAGCTGGGACAAACGATTCGTCTCTAAGCATCTAGCTTTGGGTTTCAAGTTTGGGATGTTTCACACAGTTCGAATGGGAGCTCGCTTCCTGTTGGATCAATTTTCCAATTAGCCCACACATCTGCTGATGGCGACATCACATGAAATCACCACTGGAAACACAAGCCACGTTTTCGGCTCTCCACCCCGATTCTTTCTGAAAGTAAACCACTGTTCTTGAAAATGTGTTCCAAGTATATCCGAATTTTGTTGGTTCAAACACAATTTTAGATTTCATTAGAAGCTATTTAAACCACTCGGAACCCCAATTCATGGCCATCAAAAGAATATACGCAAACAAAATATGAGGCAATTATATCATCTGATGATGAAACTGGATTATCTCGTGAACTTCTCAAAAGTAAGGGTTTAAGTTCTTTTTTGGCCACCCAACAAAAACATCGCATCGCACTTGGCACCGGGTGGCCGTTCTTCTTCCATGGATTCATGAAGCGCCCCGAAGCTTCCTTCAAGGGTCGGGGCAATTCCTCCTCAGCCAGGCGCCTGCTGGTGCTCAAGCCGCTGGCTCCTAGGTCGTGCCGCGTGGCTGTGTGCAGGGGGATTCATCAGAGAAAAAAGGGAGAAACAGGGTGATGCGACTGACAGTGGTACCCTCTGGTTATGTCAAAATAGCTATGGAAAATCACCATTTATAGTGGATTTTCCCATTAAAAATGGTGATTTTCCATAGCTATGTTAAATTACCAGAGGGTAAGGTTTAGGTTCAATGATTTATCATTATTGTTATCATTATGGCAATATGTAATCATCATCACCAACGTGGAGTTTACCAGCCAGCAACGATGCTTTTTCTTGCAGAACCGGAGACCTTCGAACGGAAAGATTCTGATCTGCAGCTCCTTTTACACGATGACCTGCAGTTCGTCCCAAGGATCTCAGCAAGGTTCAGTCATTCTTCATCAATGCCCTCCAGTTCTTGTTCTCTTGGACGACGAACGTGAGTGGAATCAAAAGATGACAAATGCATCTGGAAATGGATAGGTCTCTGCGGGTCAATGGGATAACAGGATGGCTGGCCCAAAGTGATGTAGGTATCTCTAGAACAAATATACCTCTTGGAAGAACCTGGCAAACGAAAAAGCATGGGATGGCGAAAGTAGCACCGGCGCTCTATGTCCGCAGGAGGCAGGTTGATGACATTTTGAAGCATCTGTTCAATCCGATCCCAATCAGAAGGTTTGATGAATCTCCGCAGTGTTGGCATGCCTGTTTCGATAGTCGGCGCCCATGATTGACGATGAAATACCAAATGAACCTCTTTAATGTCCAGAAGTCCAGTCTCATTGCTGAAGAGCAATGCTATCGCCATCAGTTCTTCATATGCATTGACAATTTCAGTCTCCGACGAGCTTTGAGTGCGTGTTTGGGAGGGCGCTGAAGCAAATGCATTTCGAGGAATTGAACCGGGCGCGGCATCTGGTGGAGCTTTTTGTTCTGGATCTTCTTTCATGGCCAGCAAGCAATAGTCGTTGCCTGTTGTTCCCTCGGGAATTCTGGTGTGGAAGAGATCCATGGACACGGGACCGTCGGTGCCCTGCAGGGAAACCCTCAAGCCCCGGGGAATCGCGGTACCGGTCGAGTTTTCATCCTCGGTGTTCAGGAACTGCAGGAATCGCTGACGGCTCTCCGTGTCCAGAAAGAGGTCAAAAAGACTGGTGTCACAGAGTTTCTTCTTGGACTTCAACAAGCGCTCCAGGCAACTGGCGTCATCGACAATTCTGCAGCTCCGCCGGTCCAGTACTAAATCTCCATCGCACAAACCCCGCAAGACGTGGCGAGAGCCCAACATCAGCGACGAAGCGTCAGTGGAATCCACCTTCGATGCGTTGCTGGAGCGCAACATGATTTCCACCAAAGCAATGGTGGTGGCACAGAGGATGTGTGAAGCAACCGACGCAACGATAGTGATTGACATCAGGTTTTCGAAACCGATGAGATACCATAATCTGTACAGGAGCAACACTGCTTCGAAGGCATAGAGGGTCAATGTCACTTTGTAATTAATGAAGACTATACTTAAAAAAAACCATGGTACTTCCAACCATCTTGTCTGAAAGGCAGAGCATTACTAGATCCGTCTCGTTCAATGTGGTGAGCACACTCATGAAATGAAGGATGCAATAGATCGCTGTCCAAATGCGAAACTCACCACTGGAGAGGACTCTCTCATCTGCCCAGCAATGCAAGCTGTATCCTGTGAACATTAAGAGTTGGTGAAACGCTAACTCAATAGTGGGAGTCCGCACCACTCGCCAGAAGTTTGCAAGACACAACCCGAAGGTCAAGTGAATGAAGAGTGTGTTCGTGTGCATGAAATTCCTGATCCGTGTCTTCTGCAATTCCGCCTCATATCATCTCTGTTGATCTCGTTGTCGTTGGGACATGGGTGGCTGCAACCAAGTCCAAAGTCTGCGAAGCAAACCAGAGATGTTGGGATTTCTGAAACGCACATGTAGAAAAACAAATACAAGAGATGGCAAGCAAGTGATAAACACCTGGTTCCTCCCACGGCGAGGTACCCATAGCGCCTCAGGACCACAGCCAAACGAAGATCGCAAATCAACTGAACTGATGATGCCCTCGCTTGAGCCAAAGTGGTGGTATAACCGGCAAGTTGATGGTAAAGCAATAATGACTTGGAAACATCGAGGTTAAAAACTAGAAAAAAAAGCTGCTTTGTCCAACAAACATGAGGGTCAACCAATAAAAATGATGGTATTTACCAACAAAACAAGTTGCTTCACCAGCATTTTTTTGGGGTTCCAGGGTACTAGCTGAAATAGTGATCTAGCTTGCAAGTACGACATGGGGGGGAACAACAATGCAGCAAACATTGGGTTTTACTGCCAAAAACACGAGCAACATGTATCAACATGTGGTGATTTGATGCAACATGGGGTGAAACTGGGAGTCTGTTCAATCAGCCCTTGCTTTCCAATATTTCGCCATCTAGATCTATAGCCATTATATCCCAATATATAAATATATATATATATCCCTACTATACCCCCATTGTTTGTTGGCTAAATCCCCCTTTTGGTTCCTCCCCAGCTCCTGCGATGCGCATTGCGCTGCGCCATGGCTGCGCTCCTGACCAATGCAACCTCACTGCCATGGCACACGGCCAGCTCTGCCGGAGTACGTACTGTGTGATGTGAGGGTTCGCTGGGAGCTTCGTGTTTGAGGAATCACATGTTAAGCACCTCAGTTGTTAAGCTAGGCTAGGCTATGACTCTGACTCAATATAATTTAATATAGCTTCCTACGACTTATGAAATTAATAAGACATTCCAGCCGCACTTGTGACTTGTGACTCGCAGTGGCACGGCATCATCATAGCCACTGAGCCCAAGCTATTGGGCTTTGGGAATGGCGGAAAACGGCGATGGTGCAGAGGTCACGTGAGCAGGTCTTGTTTCTCTTCAACAAGATCCTGGAGAAAACCGACAGCAAATGCTGTAGAAAAGCCTGGAATCTTTGGAGGACTTTTCTGTCTGGAATTGCGTCCAATGTTCTCTACAGGACTTCGTCCATGTACTGGTGTGGCGAAACAGAACGTGGCACAAACAAGAGAATCCAAGTTCTCAAAACGATCATTCTTTAAACGAAATGTCACCAAATTTGCACCTCAAGACTCACATGTTTTGCCCTTTCCAAAAATGCCTTTCCAGGCTTCCCCAATCCATATATATTTATTATCCATTACATATTGTATATTATATATACTATATATATATTATATTATATCATATTATATTATATTATATCATATCATATCATATCATATCATATTATATTATATTATAATATATAGATATTATCTATATATATATATCATATAATATAATATGTATATACCTATTCTACCACTCGATTTTCCCATTCATCCTCATTCATCCCCATGAATCCACAGATTTGACAAAGCTCCAACTGGCCTCCTTCATGACCTTGCCGGCTCCCTGAAAGGTGCCACCTGTGCCATAGCCTGTGACCTCGGATTGAAGTCAGGGGAAATGATGATTGGTTCATGAATACACCTGATTAATGACATGAACCAATGATGAGTTTTCCTGATTAATGACATGAACCAATGATCTAATCACCTATTGGAATCTCAATGATGAGTTTTCCTGATAGGTGATTCATGAATGCCCTAGGACCCTAGTAATCACAATATCTCAATGATTAGAATGACCTAGGTGATGAATTAGAATTAGAATTAGTTCACTGTTAGAATGACCGAGGAATCACAATAGCTCAATGATTGGTTTTGCTGATAAGTGATTCATGAATTATGATGATCGTTCACTAGTATATACCATATGATGATTCACATTAATGGGCTAATAGTTGTGATTAAAACTGGTGAATCAAAGTGATACCAGTAATTAGTAAGTTTTAATCATGATTCATGGTGAAGCATACTAATAGATGAATAGTTTTCATGGTGAAGCGTTTTACGCTGGGTCAATTTTCCAATACTTCACGACGTGAGATCATGGGATCAATTTCTCGATGGAACTTGGGATTGAAAAAGCATCAAGACTTGACCGGCACAGAATGTTGATATGATTGAATATCAGCCCATTGATTTTTCATGAGCATCCAAAATGAAGAGATCCTATATATATAGAGGTGATGATAGGGGTGTTTATGAGTTGACCATGAGACTGGTCTGATTAAAAAAAGGGGATGCATGACTGATGCTACTTCTCATGAGAAATAGGAGTGTATGCAGCAAACATAGCATAGCGACATAGCAAACCGACGATATGATAAACACAACATAAACACTGTGTTTAGGGTATCGACATAACATACTCCGGGAGTACATGGGCACGATCAATGACATAAGCGAAAAATGCATCTCACCTTTGGTGTGGCACATCTGACCATCTCAAAGTGTGGTCAGTGGATCTCCATCTCCAGCTGATAGTTTCACAAACAAAAACCAACTCTTTAATAAGGTGAGACTAAAAATTTGGTGATAGTATGTATCTTAATTATAGTCATTCAATTGGAAAATACTCCATGATATACCATGATGAATCAGTGGATATGGCTGGGCCCAGAAGTACAGTTATACCATACCCCCATCGCTTCCTGGGTCCTGGGTGCACTGGGTGCCCTGGGCCCAGTAGTCCAAGTTCTTTCCCTCGAAGTCCCTGGATGGAAGCGCTGGTTGTTGCTGACGTACTACCAAAATTATGACGCTTAAATCTCTGTGTTCAAAAATGTTGACACCCATACCCATATGATCCCATATGATACCATCTGTATCTGGTACAGACGAAATAGATCTGTATATTATGTATATATAATTATTCACATATATATATATATATACATATTCACAAATTCTGTGGGAAGGTAAGCGGCAAGCTTTGGTGTTCGAGGACATTTGGATTTCAAACCAGAGAGATCCGATGACGGATCATCTCTTACAGGAAATGGCTCTCAGATAAAATCAATCAATAAATAAATAGATAGATAAACAACAATATAAACAAACAAAAGTCCTGTCATAAGAACAAACTAACATCTAAAGTGTCAGTTTTTTTTGCCTAAGGTTGTGAAATGATGTTAAATGGATGGAAAGAAATGTGCAACAGCCATAATGGTGATAATGGCGATGATAATGGCGATGATAATGGCGATGATAAGGGTGATGATGATGACGATGATGACGATGATGACGATGAGGATGATGATGATGATGATTATTATTATTATTATTATGATTATTATTATTAGTGTTATCGTTATATAAGCATTGTTGTTAATATTTGTTGTTAGTATCACTATGGATTACCACACGACCCCATGGTGCCAAGCTGCTTCAGAATCTCTGGACCTGTGGTCTTGGCCTCAATGGTCCACCAAGGTCGGTGCAGGGTCAGGGTGAATGGCTACAGCGGCTACTGATTTCATACGATTTAACAATATATATATAATGTATGTATGTATATATATAATATAATACAATATAATATTATATTATATTATAATATATTATATTATATTATATTGTATTATATTATATTATATTAGAATATATTATATTATATTATATTATATTATATTATATTATATTGTAATTATATTATACTATATTATATCGTATTATATCATATTATATTATATTATAATATAATATAATAGAATATAATATAATATAATATAATATAATATACTATAGTATAATATACTATACTATAATATAATATAATATAATATAATACAATATAATATAATGTAATATATACATATACATATACATATACATGTACATATACATATACATATACATATACATATACATGTATATAGTTGAATCTGCAACATCTATATATAGTCTATACATGTCTATACTCTCCATAGCAGCATGTAGTTCTATAAGTTCCGGCAGCAATGAACCTGCTTTGCATGGTAAGAGAACGTAAAGGATAGAGGGTAAAAACATGTGGTGACCAGAACTATGCTTCGCCAACATCCCAATTCTGTCCAGGAGGCCTGTGGTCCAAGGTTTGGAAGAGCTTCCCTCTGCTTCAGTTGTAAAAATAGTTCTAGTTGTTTTTTGGAATTGGAAGTGAAACTCCACCTTCCATGACAAATCTTACCTTGCAAAAAGGACATCTATAAAAAGTGGGAGATCCTACTCTTCCGTTTACATCATTTACATCCATGTAACATGTACGAATAGATGGATCATGTTTGAAGCCTCGGTTACACTGGTGCTCATCTTTCCTGGGCCTCCGCGCGTGGTATTCAGGACCCGCCTGGCTCCCAGTTCTCACAGAGTATCTGGAGCAAAAATCACACGAGATCATGAATGGAATTTTGAATTGTTACCCTGACATTTCATGCATGAAGTATTTCATAATTGAATTGTTGCTGATCAGCTAAGTTTAAGCAGTCAGCATCAACTTAGCTGATCTGGCACCTGTCCCGCAGGGGCTTCACACCTCGTTCTCGAACTGTCTGGCCAGGAACCAGCCATGCTTCTCTGCCAGCTCCTTTCTGACACCGTAGTCACCACGGGGATCATCTCAGGATATCTCTGGTATTTTCCCGGACAGCCAGTGGTGTTTTTTTATCGCCGATGGGAACGGTTAGACTTGAAAGCATCAACCAGCCATTGCTCATATTCTGAGTGCCTCACTACTTATTAGTACTGTGTCAAATCTCTATTTTCTTCGCAGATACTGTATGACAGCTCATAATCTCACCCATTTTTTTGGGTTGGTTATATCAGGTTGTACTTCACTTCTTGAATCCATCTTGAATTTCGTTACATTACGTCAGGGTAGTTGTGCTTGTGCCTAAATCCCATGATTTATCCTGTCATTTTGCGACCTCTCCTCGTCATTGTGATCATCATTCCGGGACCCAGATGGAACATCTATTTAAAAGAACACCGGCCAGATCATCATGAGTATTATACAATATTATATATAATATTATATTATATATATACACACCTGTTTTCCAAAACAAAAAAAACATGATATCATATGATATCCCCGTTATTTCATAGTGAAATCCCATGAAAATCCCCCATCGTTTCTTGGTTTTCAAGATCCATCCACCTCATCTTCCCTGCACCTCAGCCTTCAGAACCATCCCGGTACCGCCCAGTGGGGCTGGCGTCACCTGGGCGTCCAAACTTAGCTCCAGCGCAAGATCACCGAGATGATACACATCTACCCTCTGGTAAACATACAAAACTATGGAAAATCACCATGTTCAATGGGAAAATCCACTATAAATGGCCATTTTCAATAGCTTTTTGTATGTTTACCAGAGGGTATTCATTGAATGTTTCAAGAGATTCATCTTTAAATCCTCCAGTCATGGTTTCCATTTCTGTGTTTCCGTATAGAAATTCATCCGTGGTCCATGGTTGCCTTCCAGCCCCGGGATCAATTTCGGAAACACCGGCGCTGAGGTCATCCACCACCACTTTGGCGCCCATCATGCGCATGACCTGAGGCAGGGCTTGGTGTGGCGGTGGTTGAATATTATGTGGCTATTGAAAAATGGGATTTAACTGGATTTAACCATCAATTATAGAATTATAGAGGCTTTACGGGATTTGATCCACCAATGATTTGTGTCATCGAAAGGCCATACTGGACATGGATCCACGTGTGTGCAACCCTTACCATCCCCTGAGTATGCAAACTTGGTCCCAACAATTCTACATCAGCTACCCCTTAGTAACTGCCGCAATTCAATAGGTCAATATCTGTTCCCAGCAGTTCACCCAGTCTTTCCAGCACTGCCGCGGCTGTGCTTCGGACCTTTCTTCGCTCAACGGAGAAGGAGGCCGCCATGGTGCAAACGAAGTTGTAGCCGCGCTGAGCGCAGACCTGGTTTTGGACGGTCATGGGTCGGTCCAGCCACTCTGATGTGCCAGTTGACGGGGGGATGAGTCTTCGCCACTACCCTCTGGTTATGTCAAAATAGCTATTGAAAATTGCCATAGAAATAGTGGATTTTCCCATTAAAAATGGTGATTTTCCATAGCTATGTTAAATTACCAGAGGGTAACTTGAATGATCTTGAATGTACATCCAAGTGGTGAACACTGAAATAGCGGGTAACACTGTTGTTTGTGCATGTTCCCCCCAAGATGGACGAGATGGTATTGACATCACGCACGACCCATTCCCTACACAGACTCTGTGTGTGTGCGCTCTATGTCCGAAAATTGGGAAACTCAAAATCCTGATGGGTGGTCGGATCACGATAATGATATTTCCGACCATTGCGGTGGGACAAATGATGATGATAATGGATTGGCCCAATGATGCTTTAGGCAGGAAGTCACTCTGTTTTGACATGTTTGGCGAACAAAAAGTATCCCCAAATGATTTTTGTTTGACAAGGATGCTCCGTGTTTGTGGAGATGCTGACCACCACCACCACCACCACCACCACCACATGCATTAAGGGTGTACGGTGTAATTACTAGAAATCACACAGCGGGATCTGAAGAGACATGTAATGCGGCAAGAGACCGATAGTTAAACCCATGTCTCCATCTGGGGGAGATTGTGTACCCAACAAAAATCCATCAAGAAACCTGGCTAGACCTAGCCTATGGCTTTTCAGTATGTTGTGCTGTGTTGCAAAATTATTGGAATTTATGATTTCGGTTTACCGCCACCTTGTCAGTTCATTCTTCAGGAGCTCCTGGATTGCCCACAGCTCCTGGATTCGCTGAGTGCCCCTACCATGGCCAAAGCGATGCCAGTGTTTCCACTGGTGGCCTGCAGAGATCCCCCAACCACGAAACATTGTATCAACGCGCATGAACATACCCTCTGGCAATGGCTAACATATGGAAAATTGCCATTTTTTAAAGGTAAATCAAGTATTTCTGCGGGCCATTTTCAATAGCTATGTTAAATTACCAGAGGGTATATCATCAGATATCCCATTAAATCCCATTAAATGCTATTGAATCACCATTGAATCCCATTAAAACACCATTAAAACACCATTTACCAGAGGGCATGTTAAACATGGTTTTAAATGCGTAGAACACCCGGTGGAACTCTCAAGGATTTCCCATTTTCGTGTCGGACAGTGAAACAACACAACGGGGCATTTTCGACTGGAAGATCACCAGAGGCCAACATCCAGACCGTGGGCCTCTACAACGGTGCCTCCTGGCCTTGGCGAAGACCACACATCTGTTGAAAATCAAGGGATCGATCCACTTTCTGGCGCAAAATCCAATTGTGGTGCGCAATTTTGGAATTCACCAGGTGATTTCATCATATTTCATGTTCTCCAAGTTCCATCCCCCTTCGCTGGTTGTTACATCCCTGAGGACTTGGGAGTTTTCCAGGCTTTGGAGCTGTCCCCATATGTTAATGGTTTAAATTCCCATATTGACTGACTATAATCATCAACCAACAGGGGTTTCAAAAGTTTCGAACATTGCCCACGGCTGGTGCTGCCGGCTTCAGCTCTCCCTTCTTCTCAGCATCCTCAATGATGGCGATTGCCAGGCGGTCCTCAAAGGAGCTGAAGAAGATTGGCATATCTTTCCCACCAGATTACTACAGTAAGTGTTATAAACCATTGATTTCATATTATAAACCATTGATTCACCATTTTCTTCAGCACATATTTCACCAACCTTCCGGATTTTTTTTCCCTCCTCAACCACCATTTGAGGTGCGTCCCACAGTGTGTGTGTGTGTTTATGTTTGCCAACACGTTTGACATCCTGCCTTCACAGAGCCCAGGGGGTTGAAAAACTCGCACCTCAGCTGGTTTTTTTAACCAGTCTTGAGGTGAAAACAACACGAGATTCATGAGACCTAATGATAGACCATCCCCCAAATTTACCCTCTGGTAATTTGTTACATAGCTATTGAAAATGGCCATTTATAGTGGATTTTCCTATAAAAAATAGTGATTTTCCATAGCTATGTTAAATTACCAGAGGGTAAATAGCTTGTGTAAGCCACCCCCAAATGGTAGATCTGCGGCATTGGCACGTGAAACAACAATCGCTGAGGATTCCGAGATGTCCGAGGATTCGACAGACACTGGGTGGCGATTAAAACGGGGTAACGCTTCACGACCCATATCAATTCACAGAAGATTGTGAGTTTTGTGTGTTATGAATCTATGCCTCTATCATTTTCTTGACCCAAAATCAGATGATGTCTTCCAAATGTTGCTTAACAAACTTTTGTTTCCCAGTCCAAAATCAGATTTGGGGGATTTTGAACTACCCAGCTGAGCTGTGCCATTGGCATCTGGCCATTTTCTGGAGGACCAAGGTATCGGCTTCACATAGAGGTTCACATTGGCAGGTGCTAATCGATTCACCTGCAGGACATGGAGGGGATTCATCCAAAATCCTCAGAAAAAATTGATCTCCAGATGTCAACCATCTACAAATATGGATTTAATATGCGCTGTATAATGCTGTATGTGTATATATATATGTGTGTGTAATATGTATAAATATGAATATAGTGAACACGTTTTTTTTTCCTTTGAACTTCGTGCTCACAATCGCTGAATAGCTACATTGCTGGATCCAAAGGGTTTTTTCCACTGTCCTGGCCTTCACAGTGGGTGTGGTGCCCACGGTCTCACAAATGTTGTTGTAGAGCGCCCCTCACGGGATACCAAGTGCATTGGCAAGAGGCAAAATCATCAGATGGTTGGATATTCTAATGGAAGGTATGGAATCTAGGATAACAATGACATCATCTAGATGAATGGTTGGAATCGTAATGTTGGATACAAAATCCAAAGCAAATCGCAAGTGTTTACCAAGTCCGAAGCTACAAAAAAAACAAATGTCCGATGTTTTCCACTTGGAAAAGTAGAGTACCGTTAGATTTGCAGCAATAGGACCTCACTGAGGTTCACACTTCGGGCGGATGAGGTCGAAATACACCTGATCCAGACACAACCAAACGTTGCGGAAACACCTGAAACTTCAACCTGAGGGTGCAACCAAATGGGATTTATGGATTGTTATCATTTGGATTTTTCAAAGTATTTATTCCAAAAACTTCGCAATTGTGATTTTCCCAAATGATGGATTATTCTTTTCAACTCCTGGAGTTTTTCATAAGATTATACAATTAATTATACAGTAGTGTTCCAATATTGAGGCGTTCGACTCAGTTGGAAAAAAACAAAGTGACACCAACAGCATCACCGTGCTGACCTGAGGAATAAGGTGGTGACCTTAGAATTTCGATGTCTATCCTGTTCGGTCACGGTGCGACTCTTGCCTTAATTTCTCCTCCGAATAAGGTGGTGGATATGAATGCTGTACATGTACTTATATATAGATAGATAGATAGATAGATAGATAGATAGATAGATAGATAGATAGATAGATAGATAGATAGATAGATAGATAGATAGATAGATAGATAGATAGATAGATATCATATACATATATATATATATATATGAGGAATACTAGTATGAGGAATATGAGGTACTTCGATAAGACAGAAACATCTCTATTGTATTCATGATATTCCATTCCCCAAGGTCCAACGGCCTACGGCTCAGCATTGAAGCCCTGCCGACTCGAAGCCGTGAAAAAACATCACCCGTGTGGGTCTCTAAAGTGAGCTATACCGTTATAATTATAGTATTAATACCCAAAAAAATAAGCAGTGCCATGGCGAAAATGATCATAAACCACGGGATTTTGATGGATTTTGCGACTACTCTACTACTTTTTCGACCATGCTTAGCTTGGAGCCCTGAGTCAAGCAATCTGATATGTACTCCCAAAAATGAAGAAAAGTCCCAGAATGTCAAAAGCGAAATCTGTGGTCCAACTCCAACAGCATAAGGCCATACCGATCTCAATCCATGAAGGGTCTGATCTTCATCGAGTCGACTCCTTGCCTGCTGCCAATCATTGTTTTTTTGTGCCCCTGTCCTTGCGAAGGAGTGCTCACCGTGCTGCCAGGTTTCTTTTTGGCCATAGAAAAAGAACCACATCCTTTGAATCCTTTGTACCATGTGCTGAAACACAGATCACATGAATGGTGGAATATACAAGTTAGTTCAAGCCAATTCAAGCTACATAGGTCTTAGAAGCACAATCACCACGCGATCCAGGAAGGCTCCCTGCCCCAAGCCCCAACCAGCTCCTGTCCACAAAACTATCAGCAATGGCTGTGAGCCAAGACGTGGCACAAAGTTCATTTCAGAGGCATCTCTGAAATTCAAGACTCCTGCATTGACGATCCATCTAAGATCCATCCAAAATTATCAAAAAACGTATATACAGTAACCTTTGTTTCATACATTAGACGGTTGGTTGGCATTACATTGACTATATTGGCAGGTTTACATTACATGTCCTTCCTGCATTGGCCTCCACAAACGCGTTCTGATCCACTCCAAGCTTTGGTAGCCCCCGGGTTCACCACAATTCACCACTCTTTTGCTAGGCTCCGCGGCATGCACCAAGGTCCTAGCTGCTTGCACAACTTTTGTTATGAATTTCACCTCAGAATAACGGGCATGGATTTCATCCTTGAAAAGGTCTGAGGGCTCAAGTAATTTCATTGATTTAGTGTCAACGGTTTTCTTGTTTCACCCTTCTTTCGTCATGAGTCGTGACAGTAAAGATTTCCTATGTAATTGTATCAAAATTGGTCCTTGTGGGGAAACTACCATCGTGTATTTCTGGTGTTTTATGCTTCCAGGAAGATGCCGCCGTTCTACGATTGAAACTCTGTCAACTCGGCCCGTTGCGCATTTTGGTGTGTGAGACCATCCGTGAGATACACGGCGCCATGAACCGTACTGTCTACCAGTCTACCAGTTGCTGGTGCTTCAAAGGTGTCAACAAGTGTTTTGTTGTATGTCAAAACGTTAAAACATCTTATTCCAAACGGCCAGTAAAGTTGGTAGCCATTCAGGAATGATAAATGATTATGAAGGATTTGAAGATATACGAGTACCTAAAAACTCCTCCTCAGAACAGCCATGACGCGAAAGCATCGGACGGCGGCGGTGAAACATTCTCCGCCACACGGGGTGGGCGTCACTTCACTTTCGGAAAGATCTTCTCCACCTCTCCGGGAGTTGAGGCTGTTCGCTGGGAAGTTTTTTCTTGGGGGTCAAATTTGACCAATTCAAAAGAAAAAAATGGAACGCGTGTGCAATGAGGACCCCTTAGACCACAAACATGATCAAACATGAGTCTTTCTGGGATTTTGACCTGTACATCCTATACCCAAGTATAATTATAGTATTGACAAGTCTTCAAAAGAATAAAAAGAGAAGCGAGTCTTTTCGGGGCTGGTGGTGGGTGAGGAAATAGGACGGGATCCCACTGGGACCGGCGTAAAATGTCAGCGTTTCCAAAGTTGAACTCAGAATCTCTCCTGTGCAGAGTCTCTTCCATGTCTAAAGCAGTTGATCTGAAAGGGTCTGATGACTTGGGAATACTATAAGCATTGTACTTGTAATGAAAAATTATCATTCATTCATTCAGTCAGTCAGTCAGTCATTCATTCAGTCAGTCATTCACAGTCATTCATTCATTCAGGCAGTCATTCATTCATCCAGTCAGTCATTCATTCATTCATTCAGTCATTCATTCATTCAGTCAGTCATTCATTCGTTCAGTCACTCATTCATTCAGTCAGTCATTCAGTCATTCATTCAGTCATTCATTCATTCAGTCAGTCATTCATTCAGTCATTCATTAATTCAGTCATGCATTCATTCAGTAATTCATTCATTTCTGCATACTTTATGTCTCATTTTTTTTTACTTACCTACTGGTATGTATACATCGCAAGTAGATGAACTTTGAAGCACCACCTGGCCTGTCACCGACCTCCCTTTTTTCCCGCTCGCTGCACGTCTGGCCATGACCCCGGCCCGATCCAACCAATTCTGGGACCCAAACAGGCCTTGAGCTGTAGGTGGCTGTTTTTCTTAACAAATAAGGGCGAAAAACACCGTTTGAAGTCTATATGATATATATATATATATATACACACGTATAATTATAAATGTGGATGGAACTTATATGATCGCATCATGCTTTTCTGAAAAGTCTATATGTTCATCAGAAAGACATACTGTTCCACCATTTAAAAACCCAAAGAAATGTCACCCCTGTGATGGTTGGATTCCCCGCGGAGCTGGAAGAACCCCCAGCAGAGCTCAAGCAGAGTGCCGCCCCTGATGTTCCCATGGATGAACCTGTTGGGGATGGTCCAACGATTCGAACTACTTCAGTTTTGATACAACATGATACAACTATATCCTTATATCCTTATACATGTACATATATATATATTTATATTTATTTATTCATTTATTTATTTATCTATTTATTCACGTATTTGTCTATTTATTTGTCTATTTATTTGTTTATTATTTGGGTACAGTGCAAACAAATGCAAATATCATAGACATTATTATACATCATATGCGTTTTGGCAGGACTTAAATTTGAGTACTGCAAACATGACCCACATCTTTGGGCTGCAGGTTCTGAATGCTGACACGGCCTTTTGTCCATAAAGCTATCAGATCCAACGGGAATGTGCTCCAGTAAACTGTCCAGGGGATACCACCAGGGGATTTTGTTGTGCATACTATGCTCAGCTCAGCCGTTGATCCACTTGCTGCGCGAACTATGGCATGAAACTGCCTCCTATTCACTTCGCGCCAGCGTGTGGCAACCCATGATGCTCCAGTGCAGCAAACAACTTTGAATCTCAAATCCAGGTCCATCATGATCCTCATCACAAGACCCTTGATTACAACATTCATTTCATATGCATAATCCATGAGTGTCACTCACATCCTCTCACCTTCCAAGCCCTGAAGATTAGAATTTTGATGACTTTGTGATCAACCAGATGGAAGATCTTCTGCAGCCAGAAACTCCATCCACAACATGTCTGGAGCAGTAGAGCAATCAGCCCCGAACCAGCACAGTCCAGAAATCGCCAGGCAGGGGCAGTTTGACTTTGAGGATGCAACAAGTTGAAAAGCGCCCTGCAGCCTCTACTTTTCGGTGATTCTAAATGAAAGGGGAGGAAAAAAAACCTGGGTCAACCTGGGCCAACCTGGGATGAGGGGTCACCATTTAGTGACTGGATGAGTCGGATGAGTCTTTCTTTTCGAATTGCCAGGTGGATTAATGATGATTCTTGGGCAGAATGTGCCAAATCTTCAGGTGTCAAGCCTGTCAAGCTGAACTCAGAATTTTTGGCGAAAGATCTGAATATAATCTGAATTGGTTATATAGACCCCATTGAAACCATCAAAATCATTCAAACTCCATCTTTCAAATCTCAAAGATCCTTTCAAATCCACATCCCCAACATCTTCCAGCCACATCTGCCGTCCCGCGTCCCCGCGTCGCGTCCCCGGCGTCCGCCGTGTCCCAGCGGCATCAGCGGCGATTGGAGCGTGGCCGCGCACTGCGGAAGGGCTCCAGAGCCTGGGCTTAACCGACAAACGTAGCACAACACTTTATATATATGAATATCATGGGGATATAAAGTGTATATCTATGGTATAATGTGTATATATATATATCTAGTTGAACGATATATATCATTGTGTTAATATATACATATGAGCCACGGTCGAAATTTATTGTTTACGTCAAGTGCGTCATCAAGTTAGTGAGTCCCCTATCGTTTTACAGGCTTTCCTGTTTTTACATATTTTGACAAGTATTTACCTCTGTTTAAGCATAGTTTTGAAGCACGTCCACTTGGATCCTCATCCCTGGCGATCTTTGTTTGCGCGGGTTGGAGCGCTTGTGCTTTTGCCCGTGCCTGTCTGGTCCTCCTTCGCGCTGCTTGGGCAGTCTCTTCAACCAGCAGGTCTTTTGGAAAGAAAATGGGTTCTGGCATGCTTTGGCCACTCACAGCTGCTAACCTCAAAATTTATCCGGCCGGGGCAAAAAAAATTAGTCCATCACTACAACATACTACCAACATCCACCACCTGTTCCGCCTGTTGTGTGACCAGTCGGTCACCCTGGGCGCTTTTGGAAAGATTTTAGTATCGTTTGGGCCGTTTGGGTATCGTTTTGGGTATCGTGCTGCGCGGGCTCCATCTTTGCAAGTCACATGCGTGCGAGACTGAATGAATAGCTCGCCGCGGTCTACCAAAGCTAGGCCAGGCAGC
>Ga0126342_10000077_pt1 | contig 59374 bp, 58 predicted proteins | sample Cyp1metagenome_FD_92528 | JGI IMG/M metagenome (GOLD analysis project Ga0126342, IMG submission 92528) | Coral microbial communities from Lord Howe Island, Old Settlement Bay, Australia - Cyphastrea 1 metagenome | ecosystem: Host-associated > Invertebrates > Cnidaria > Coral ...
ATTTGGACGTTCTAAGTGTATGGTTTTCGACGTTCTAAGTGCAAGGCTTAGAACGTAAAAAAAGCAGTAATATTCAGATTTTTTTTTCCAAAATACGTTCTAAGTGATTGTCCGTCACTATAAACCATGCAGCTATTGGGGCTTTCGGGCTTTCCCATGACTGTGGAAACCCTTATGCCATCACCGAGCGACCGCTCGTTGCGAAGCAGCTGCAGCGCGGCGCGCTGCAACTTGGCCTCGGCGACCCGAATCTGAAACCAGCCAGTGTATATACATATTTAATGAAGGTGTACGGTCTACACTGCGAAATGGTGGACACTGTTTTGAGTTTCGATTGACTTTCGGGCACGTATTTCACGGTTAATAGTTTAACAAGTCTCCAAATCATGGATGGATCCAGCATCTGTAGGCTGCACATGTTTAGTCATTGATATATATATATATATACACATGATATACAAAATAGCCATGACCTGAAGGTTCGAGTAGAACTTTGAATCCCAATTTCCAGATCAAAACACAGTTTCTTGGTCAACAGCCTATCAGGGATGTAAACTGATTCTACCCTTTTCAGTATCGGTAATTCCTGGAATCGGCGTTGAACGATACAGCTTATCCTCTAAGGCAAACTCCCTGCTCTAGGACTCTACTTAGATGTCTTAGATTCAGAAACTTTGGGTTGGAGTGTCATATAGATCTGCCATTTTTCTTTTGCGAAACACTGGTGAGGTATCCAGTTGAGAAGAACTTCGCGCCTTGAAATCTGCATGCGGCCCTTGCGGTACTTGCAGCAACTTTTTCTCCTCGGGGGAAATATACTCCCAGCAAGCTGTGACCGATTGTCTTTCCAAATATCTGACAATAAGCTACCCCTATCTGAATTCTTGTGAATCGCACCAAAACCCGAAAAGCGAACCTACCTGGGATTGTAATATGACATGTATGCGTATACCATTTTAGTTAATTCTAGTAGATTGCTTTTAAATTAGTGTGCAATATAGGTTTGGTAGATTGATTGTAAATTTAGCAGATTCATTTAACTAGTGTTCGCAGCTCAGCTATGTTTATTGTCATGTCTGCTCGATTCGATGACGACGTCCTGCGGTACACACACACACATCACACCTACACACAAAAATATAATGAAATACGTACATATATCAAACATGTCCAGTACATTCAATGACCTCCCAATGCCAAGTGGATGCAACGGTCCTAAGGACAGGTCTTTTGGTTTGTGTCGCCCAAAACAACAACCAGTGAATCAACATATATATATAGATATTATAATGTTATATTAAACTATACATTTACATTATATTATATTATGTTATACGATATGATATTAAATATTGACTTAACGTAAATTATGCCAAATCAAATTACATTACATTATATACATTACATTATATTGTACCAGATTTTATTTATCGACATATACGAAAATAATATATATATATATATTACGTTAAGCCATATGATGCTAAATAGTATATTTTTTACATAATATTATATATATATATATATCATATATTAAATGTTAAAAAGTTATATATCATATATTCTAAATCATATAGAACAATATATATATATACATAATATTCAATGTTAACTATTATATACTATAACTATACGTCATTTATCAAATCTTATACAATATATTTCATAATACATATTATATATTATAATATATATATATATATATATCATAGTTTACAGTGTATATATATATACAAACATATTATTACATATCACTACGTATTAACAATATATATATATATGATTGTATGTATATATATACAATGTTTTTTTTTTTTTATTTTATTGTATTATCGAAACAACATATCTTATTTGAACTTAGACACTATTTGTTATTATATTATTTGGTGTGATATCAACTAATGTTACAGTACATATATTAAACTTAATTATTTTATAACAACGTATATAATGTTTTGCTGTGTTAAATTACAGTATATTGTATCATATTTGATTTTGTTTTATTATACTATAATTCAGGTGTGTTTTTGACACAAAGAAACACAGTAACTAGGCATAAAAAGGAGGAAACCGCAGGCTATAACACAATAATGTAATATTTGTTTAGCATTGTGGTTAAAACATGTTTATTGATGCCAATATGCATTCCACCAGGTCCAACGAACCCAGAAACTGCCAACTGCCCAGAGACTGCTTCTTGATTCGCTTGCAAGGCCACCTCCAACCTGCTGCAACCATGGTTTGATTCGCAAAGAAAGGGCAATCAGAAATATTGGAAAATTCATGGGCAAATCATCTATAACTGGAGGTATCGGAAATCATGGGATATATAACCAACAGCGTGAAACTGATTGGAGGTTTCAGTCAGGAACTGAAAAATATTGGTCAGCTGGGATCTTCATGATCTTCATCCCTAAGAGGGTTGAAACTACAATGTATAACACAAGGTATCCACCAGTTATGGGGGCCGTTCATCGTGGCTTTTCCTACAAGTTGGATGGCTAGGGTTGGGTATGAACAGAGGATTGACATTGAGAGTATGGTAATAGTATGGTATCCCATTTCTGAGATGCAATCAATATCAAACCTCAACATCAACCTAGTCTAGATCAAAGCAAATACCCCGCATAAGCTCACGTAGTCACATAGCAATTGAAAATCACCATCGTCTACAAGGAAATCATTGAAGTAAATAGTCCTTTCCAGTAGCAAACTATTAAATTGCCAGAGAGTACTCTGTACTGTGCACCGGATCCAAGTTGACATTCCTCCTATAGACCTTCCAACCATGGCCTCTCTGCTAACACTTCAGCTTCCCTTCCAGGCCTCATTGGCAACTGACACCAATCAAGAAATGTATGCTCGAAGGGAAATAGATAAATAATAATAATTTTAGATACCTAGACCGAGACCCTTCCAAGCACGTAGAAAACAGGTTACTATGATCTTGGGACATTTACCAATTTTTCATCGGTACTGGAGAGTCTACATATATATATATATATATAACAAATTGCCTCTGAACATATCGGGCTCTAGACTGAAGCTCTTGACAAGTCGAAGCAAGGCTGCTTGTAAGCTACTTCCCGAGGAGTATCCGAGCCTGAACACTTACATGGAACTAGGGTCTGGAAAATGACTTAACAATTGGAAATGCACTGATGAGTTCCGGTGGGGCCAAAAACTGCTGCATTGGGCGGGACTTTTCTTCTCCTCTGCGCGCTATCTTTATGGTCTTCGCTGGAGCCTCATCCTACATGGACGACTTCCTACTTGGATAGAACCTGAACAATCCATGCTGATCCCTTGAGATGACTTGAGATGTAATATATAGATATGTATGTATAGGTTGTATCATCTGTATCAAACTCTTATCGAAACCAAGTACCTGGACTCGTATTGAGAGAACAATCCTTTTCCTTCCTTTTTCATTGCTAAAAAGAAAGAACATGCAGGCCATGAGAAACTCATCTAGAAGCTGAACATTGGAAGGCGGGCGCATCATTGAATTGGGGAAGGAACACATCATTCAAATATCGAATTCCATAGCCATGGAAAACCAAATAACCATAGGCATCAGCTGTCGGTGTGCTTTCATAACTATAGGCTTATTGGGTATTTTTGTTTTATGTATATTCGGGTTTGTCTGAAAATAGGGCAACCAAACACCAAGGGTTGATCAGATCATCATATTTCCCATGATAGCCACATTGAAAGCCCCATGTTCAGACATTGTTGGCTATGTTGCCGAGCTTGATTGCGTCGCCATTGTCACTTCTGCAAATATACACATCTCCATGAAACATGTTTCCGGTAGGTCAACAACCACGCTTCAAATTTCTTCCCTAGAGATCAAGCATCAATTCACAATTCACCCATATATATATACATATATATATATATATATTATATACATATATATATATATGCAAACATATTGTGTCAATATATACATATATATATACTCTTGTATGCAAACGTATATAACCATTCTTGTTGGCAGCTGAAATCTAATCGTTTATCATCGTTCATCACCAGAGTTCGTGGATATCCAAGGTATTTCCAAATCTCAAGAGCTTTCAGCCGTAGATGCGATCCTATCTCCACACTCAGCTACACTAGCTACATCAGAAGCCACGGCCCAGGTTTCGCCGGGTCATGTCCTCAACAGTGGGATCAACTGACGCATGAAACAATTGGAAAAGTAATGAAAATCCAATGTAACATTTATCAGAGAAACACAAATGGCAATGGAACCCCTCTGTTCTGGTGGAAATAAGAAGGAAATAATCAGTGGGGGATGATTCACTGACCATTGAACTCCCTGTCCCCTCGCGCACCCAAAAAGAAGCAGTAAGAATTCAAAGAGAACTTCGATTGACTCTTCACTTTTGAAAGTTTTCACATATTCATGACATTGCATTCACTTTTTGTCGCGGAACACCAAGGCCACAAGCCCATCAGCCCATCATGGACACTTTAACAAAAAGAACAAACCTCAAGGCATGGATGTGACTAGACACATGTTTGTGAGCAAACTGGTCTGGATCAACGATCCGGAACTTTCCCAATCGATTCCCAGTAAGTGAAGGATAGCATAGCAATTGCTGGACTCCCAGTCTGTGCTGGTGAATCTCTCATTGGTGTGTTGGTGAAGTAAGTATCCACAGTTCTACCAATCTCCCCATCCCCAATGTTTTTTGGTAAAACTCTCAAAGCCACTGTTTCACCGCAGGATCTGAAGGATTTCTGCAAAAGCAATCAAATCAACATAATAACATAAAATCAAACCATTCATGTATCTGGGTACATGTTTTATTCCCATTCATCAGAACTCAACAACACATTGAGTCGTGTTGTGCACCGAGGGAGCAACCATCATAGATTGCCTCTAAAACCCATGATTACCGAAGTATATGCCCCATTACCATGATATACCCATCTAATCATCTAATTGCTGATTATTGTGGCTTCATAAATGCCATTAAATCCCAATGCATACATATACATATACGTCATACATCAATGTATATATATATATATATGTATACGTATGTATATGTATATAATTATATATATATATATATGATTATAGACATATATGTGTATGTTGGATCATTCGCCATTTTGGTTGGCAAAATCCCATGACATCCTTAAAAAAAAGGAATCCCATGGGAAAATCCCCATCTGGGACGGTGCCCAAGCACAGAGATGCCACCAAGGCCGTCCTAAGATCGCAGCTGTTTTATGTGAGCCAGCCTTTAACACCTTAAATTTGGAATATAAATGGGATCTGGTTGGTGGTTTGAACCATCTCGAAACATATGAAAGTCAATGGGAAGGATTATCCCATATACCATGGAAAATAAAACATGTGTTAACTGGATACTAGTGGGATAAGAATGGTTTAATCATGGAACAATGACAATAATCCTACTGGGATATGAAAGGGATATGGGCTGATAATAGGAAAATGGACAATAATAGTATGATAATAATGGGAGAACACTAGGGGATATATATATATATATGTATGTATATGGGATAATAATGTGATATTAACGGGACACTAGTGGGATACGAATGGTATAATAATGGGACAGTAATAGGAACATTTGAACATTTCTAATAATGGGATCATACCATATATACCCTATTCAAATATGTATGTATGTATATATATAAGGTGAAAACCCATTAAATGTGAATGGTACCATAACAAATAATGTGAAAACACAAAACAATGTGAAGTCTACCCTATAATACCATATGGGACTGTCCAGAAATGGGCTGGTCTACAAAGGCAACAATGGTTCAAGTACTCTATATATATATATACAGTATCTATATTTATCTATGTGATATATATATATATATATATATTATATAATCCTTTTCCCTTAGTATTGAACACCACCCACGAACCTTGGTCAAAAGTCCACATTAGGACATGCTATTTGGGACTTTTCCCCTTGTTTATGGCTACTTTGAGAGTCTGAGTATATATCTTGTAATGAAACTGCTTTGTCTAAATATTGGGTGTGCATTCAAAAAGGTTACTTTAACAGGAGAAATGATGATCAGTCATCAACATTGGAGATAACCTATTTTCAGACGGATCCACAATTTGTCCACAATGATAAAAACTCAAAACACAATGCAAACAAGCTTCAATCTGGCACTACATGCCGGTAGGATTTGACTGTTCTATCTTTTTGGGGGTTGCTATGCATGTGTATACTATAATAATATATATGTATATATATATATATATGTACATATATCTGTGTATATATAAATATATATTATGTATATATATATATTATACATGCAATCATCACAATTTTTGCAGTTCTGCAAGAAATCTCAAACACCGATTGGCGTTAGAAAGTGATTGTGGGAAAAAACTTGATGCCGCTTGGCTGAGGCTGCTTGGCCTTCAGTCGTGTTTCCTTGCATGTAGACTAGAAAGACACCAACGGTGAATAAAATGGTCGTGGTGCCCCCTGGGTACAAAATGCATCAAAATGCTCTATGAACCCCAGTAACAGAAAATGTCGCTGGTCCGATTTGTATAATTATAGCCATGCAAACCAAAGGTTAGAGAGGGAAACTCGTTCGTCTATTACCTGGTTTGGTATGAAATGGTCTGGTTACCTGGTTTCTTTTTTAAAAACTACAGGGTCTAGGAATCGCACTTGATGATTCCTTGATAAATGACAAACAACTAGTTGCGGTTTTAGGTGGACGTTTTATATGCCAAGATTGGCTATACGTACCGTAAGAGTAGCTTGGAGCCTAGTCGGGCATTTCAATAGGTATTAGAGCTGACAGCTCAAGGAAACTGTTTTTGTCAAGCAATATAATGCCCATGCAAGTACTGTCAACCCAGGATTGACAAATACTTGATTCATTCGAAGGTACCCCAAAATAAATCTGCTACTAATGTTGTATCCTTCCAAACAGCCAGAGATTCCTTAATCCAGGGTTGAGATTGTATTAATATGCTGCATCCTTTCAAATTACACGTACAAATAATACCCATGCAAATATGTATGTATATAAAATTATTATATATATACCAATCCACCAAAACATAGAACAGTAAAGTCCTACTTAAAATAGTGATTTTCATGAATGTTGATCTTTTTGGTGGCACCTATACACCTATATATATATTTATTTATATATTATACATGTATGATAATCAAGTGGCGCTGGTCGAGTGGCTGGGACCTTTCCAAGTAGCGTCAGGGTGACCGAATAGACCATGACCTCAGTTTTTCTTCGGATCCAATGGATCCAATGGATCCAACCTTGGTGGTTTCAACCTAGCCCTCTGAAAAAATGATGGACGAATCGTCAGTTGGGATGATGACATTCCCAACTGAATGGTTTTTTTGTTTTAAAAAAAAGGTCCAAAGCACCAAGCAGAAACTATTTATAAGTGACGTTTCCTCCATAATTTTGAGATCTCCAACTGTTCTACCTTTGGGGTTGTAGCTATAGACAATGGCCCAATGTTTAGATGGTTCATGATGATTTACCTACCAGAAAATGTGTTTCTTCATATAGTATGTAATAACGATTATCTAGGAATTGTTGCATGTTTAGCTGATGGATGTGAATAACTGTCTTTCAGAATATATTTGCACTGTTCACATATCATAGTCGATCATCAGATTTTTTTCAATGAATCTAGGGTTGGGCTGTCATTCAAAACAATATAAATGCATCCCGAAAAAAGGAAGACCAACAATACCTTCAATGTCATTGCTAGTGGTAAGACCATAAGCTGGACACCTTCTATAGAAGGGTCGGTCTAAGTTCTAGAACCCATGTTTTGGGGATTTCAGACTTTTCAGATTTGTTTTTTTTTAACAAGTGAACAAAACAGTCCATCACTGCAAGACCGGGTACAAGATCCACTGCAGAATGACTAGTTGCAAAGGACCCTAGGATTCCAAAAACCTGCGAAGGATACCCTTGCACCAGTAAACCTGGATGCTTGCTCAGTTTGATTTCGGCTATACTATGCCTTCTGAATGGCCTAATACATATAGTTATTATTTTCAAGTTTTTCATGATTCTATGGTTTTCCCAAATTCTAATGTTTGCTAGTCAGAAACAAGTGGCATGAAGAATAAATATCGTGTCATCAACTTTCATTCCACAATTCATGAAGGAATGACTCAACAAAAAAAAAGCACCTACAGTAGGAACCACAAATTTTGGTGTTGGTTAGTACTTCTTACGAGTGAAACAATCCCATTTTGAGGCACCAACTTTCGACCCAATTCTTCTCCTGTTGATGTAGACACTGGTCCAATCCGTTACCCTCCAGTAGTCATGGCGTTTTTCTAAAAATTCCCAGTTCGATGAAAATTGTCCCATCAAAAGCTGAATCTCAAGCACCCGAGGCCGGTAGGGCCAGTGACACCAAAGAGAATCACGAACAAGGCGACTAGAAGGCTAGTTGGCCTCATGGCACGACCATGGCAATATTGGTTATCTGTCAGATATCGTCGTTTGTAGATGTTGTATATCTTGCACGACTGATGTATTTATACAATACAAGTATACTGTAATCTAATATATATATACACATATGTATAAATATATACATGTAAATATGTATTACACACATATGGGATTACATGGGTATGGGTCAATTTCGGTACCCCAATCATTGGATGGTCTTTGCTTCGGCCCGGCGACAGCCATGATTTGGAGGTGGTGAAATGCGTCCCAGTTAGGAAGTGGTTGAACACGCATGCATACTGTACATATATATATATATATATATATACCTGGAACCTCAGATGAGCAAAAATAACTGCTCAACCTCAGTTTCGATACAGTATTCCACATATCGAGCGTTATTTGAACATTCGAGCGTTGTGCTAGCTTAAACCCCATATATATACATTACATGATTTCCCATGGTTTCCAATCTCCTTTCTCCCTGATTTTGCGGCCAAAGACGGCCCAAGCATCCAAAAGATGTGGGATGTGCCCACACAGGCTGGGCGGGCTGTGTGTGCAAGTGCACGCATGAAGAGATTCATTTCAATGGTCTCATTCTGCAATTCCACCTGGCACATGTTACTTCTTTTGGTGACTGGTCTGGTTTACAGTCTGGCTCAAATCTAAAAGTTGGCACTGGATAGGACTAGGGTGAAAAAAAATATGGAAAGGGCTAGCCCTGTAGCTGGTCAAGTCTTCAATGAGTGGCAGTCTGATGACATGCTGCTGAGTCGGGCATCCCGTGGTTTCATGGCCAACATCGGGAAAAAGAAATCCCTCAACCGTGCTGAAGTTGCCCACAACAAAAACCTCTTGGCCCCGGTCGTCCGCCATATGGGTTTCTTGCCTTTCAATTCCAATGGGTCCAAAAAAGGGAATTAGTTTCTGTTTTCACCTTAAGGAGTCCTTGCAGCCTTAACCGGTATTTGTGAGGTCTTCGGCCTTCTTTGGCTACCATTATGGAAGCCGTTGAGATGTATCTGCATTTTGCTCGGAGTCGTGGAAAGCCTTTGCCTACTCGTGGGGGCCCTGGCCAAATGGGTTTGCCTAAGTAATTAGGGTGTACTATTCACATTTGTAATGTGGAAAATTTATCTGATATATAAACCAAGGATTTGGGATATGCCATGCTTATAGCGGAACCCCATCAATAAAGGCTCAAAAAAAAGGGATTGGCGGATCTGTTTCCAGATATCCTTTTGCTTAAATATCAACTGCCTCATGATCTCAGGTGAAACGGTGAAGATCGAAGCTTGGATTATCAAGCGCTTGGTTTACATCTTTGCGCGTTTGGCGAAGCGTGGACATCGACCAAGACAGGAATCCCTCAGAGAGCTCATGGAAATTGCAGGACTTCCTGTCCCAGAACGCAGCCCACACCGTAACTAGACACCATATGGGGATTGTGTGATCAGTTTGCCTAGGCCAACATCTCCGGGTCTTCTGGTCTTTATCCCTTTGTTACCTCAAGCCCTTATTATTGATTTGGTTTCTTTCTCAAGGTTACTCAAATATCCACCCTATCTAGCACCCTGCTCCGCTTTGCGGCCTGAGGTTCCTCTGGAAGCGCAAGTGGAAGTGGAGGTGCCAGTGATGCTCCTGATTCCAGGGACATGGAAACAGGCGATGATGAGGAGAATGTGGGTGAAGAGGAAACGGGTGAGGGCGACGCTGAGGAGGAAGAGGAGGAGTGTGATGAAGGTGATGCCGATGAGATTTGTGAAGATTCCCATGGGAATGATGTTGGTATGGATGATGGGGAAGTGGAAGATGGGGAGGATGACGAAGAAGTTACCCCGACAGAGCCGGAGATTTCTGACCCCGAAACCAATGAGGAGCTATGGTTTCTGGTTTTTCTTAATTTTTCTTTTATTTGCATCAAATATTTTTTGGGATGATAATTCATTATGAAGTCATAATGTCTTGTTGTCACAGAACCCTTCCCCAGGAGGTTGTTGGACCAGTTGGTCATGGCAGCGCCCCTATGGAGGGAGGCAGGTCAATCACAGCTCATTGGTTGTACATAGCATCATGACAAGAAAACAAAATAGACCCAAAGTGTCATCAAATATCTTGAGGAACATCTTTGAAATCTTGGAAGAAATGCAGGTTGCCCTTGCCTTTCTTGTGGGTTCCCCCATCCCACCCGCTGATCTAGGGCCTTCGTCCTCAACTCTTCCTGGCTCTGCAGCGCCTGAAGGCCGATAGTCATAGAGTGCATATATCTTCAGGATGGGGATTTATGTGAGTGTGCACATAATATGGGAAACTTCAAGGTTGTTATTTATGTGTGGTTTCATTGTAATGATGCCTTCAGGACTGTGAATAATATGTGATTACATGACATTGCCATCTTCAAGATTGTGAGTATGTGTTTTATAATCCCTCAAACACCATCAGCAATCATTGCAGGTGAGATTGAACGTGGACCTCATCTACGCCCTGGCCACTACACTGTCAAGTCCAAGAAGCATGGATTCGAATGCTTGCGCTGTGGGATGAAAGGGTACATCCGGGATATCATGGAAACAACATGTTCGAACCCACATGGGACCCCCCAGTACTATGATGAGGACACCAAGGATACCAATGTGGAAACAACAGGTTCCTGTTCTGATGAGACACTTTTGAAGGATGAGCTAATGGCCCTACAACTCTTGGAGCAAGAATTTCAACTGTTAGAAGCCATTGAAGCGGAAGAGGCAATCTTAGATGATTTGTCTTTGCAATGCGCAGCACTTGCCGCAGAAGAGGAGACAGACCAAAAGAAACAGGAGATCACAAAACGGATGGTTGATGACCTTGTCATCATGGGGTTCAGCCAGGATATGGCCATTTGGGCAGTGCAGGAGTCCAAGTCGGAATGGGGTAGAGCTGTTGAATTGGCCCAAAAAAGAATCCAAGAGGAAGAGCATGCATTGTTAGAAAAACAGGGGGAGGAAGAACATGCCAAGAAGACTGCCTTGCGCCGGCGAAAGCCAGCAACCCCTTGCAATTCTACTAGCATGCCACCACCTCCGGTTCCTGCCAAAAGAGTGAAGAAGAAATCATCAGTTACAACTGCTGATACTCCTGTTCCGGCACCTGTGTGCAGCTTGATTTGATTTAGCTATATAATCTTTACTAAACTTTACACAGTGGGAAGTAGGAAGTGTGAGGAAATAATTTAGCAAGTGTGTATATTCTCCATGACTTATATATATACATCCCATATAGGTCACACAGACCTTGTATTAAAAAAAAAATATATATTTCCCAACCAGTGGCCATCCAGGTACTGACCAGACCGACACTCTGCCAACCGACACCCTGGAGATGGACAAGCTCGCCTCGTCCTTTGCTCTCGAGGACAGCCCTGGTGAGCCTGAGGGAGAGGGAGATGAGCGCCTGGACCTCTTGCACAAAAAGACACTCCGTCTTGGTGAAACTGATACAGATGATGATGATGATGATGATGATGACCTACCGGAAACACGTGGGTCCCTTGAAACGAAGAAAACCTTGGACTACACAGAAGTGTCAAAGAAGGTTGGGTATTTCAACCTGAATCCATCCATATTTTTTTTTGCAATTATAAATGCTTCTCCTGGAATACAGCAAGTTCAACAAAATCAAAACACCTTTTTAAATACATGTTGGAGCCCATCTATACCTCATGCCCCTGTCAGGTGAATGCTTCAATGGAGGAAAACAATCCTCGTCCAGCGGATGTCCTTGCATCCTGTGGCAAACCCATGGCACCAGCCCAGCAACGAGGCAACTTCACCGTCGACCAGGTTGATGAGGAAGATGAAGACCTGGGTTGCCCCAAGAAGGGTCGAGGAAAGGGTCGGGGAAGGGGCCGGGGAAAGGGCCGAGGTCGTGGGCGTCCCCCCAGAAAAGAGTCCAAACGACCTTGTTCGGATAGTGAAGAGTGTCATGACCCTGAAGCTTCTGGATCTAGTGCCACCCCCGCCAAGAAAAAGAAGCAGTCAGCTGCCACCACTAGCACTGACAGTGAGTCAAAGCTTGCCAAGGGTGAGACAGGCAAACGTTCGAAATCACGTGCTAGCTCCAAGACAAAGACAAAGGGAAAGGATGTTGACAAAACAGCCGGATCAAGTGACAAGCCGCCCAAGTCCAAGTCTGTTCCACCTGAGACAAAGCCTGAGAAGAAAGCACCGAAGCGCAAGTCCAAGTCCCTTGGTGAGGGGGGTGACACAAGTGAGGCAGAACCAGGACCAGACACAGATGCCAAGCCTTCGACCCGCCGCACTGGGAAACCTGCTGCCAAGAGTGCTGGGAAGCCTAAGGCAAAGGCAAAGAGTTCCAAGCCTCGCAAGTCTCCCAAGAAAGGTCGTTCCACAGAGCCAGACCCAAAGGCCCAGAAGAGATCCCGCAAAAGCAGTGCCTACCATGTTGCCCGCAAAAAGGCACTCAAAGAAGGCAAAACTGAAGAGGAAGCCACTGAAATTGGCAAGAAGGCTGGGCTGATTCCCTTCTTGATATCATGACCATTTTGGGAACCGTATGAACTATATCTATAAAATTTCAAGAATCTTCAAAACAAGCACTATGAAGATATTAGTTACACTTTTACCTCACGCCAATGTTTCACCATAAGCCCTGGTCATAGAAACTTGCCAGCTACAAACCAATTGGCAGGCCTACGCCAGTACGGAGTGATCTACTTCTGGGTGCCAAGCCACACTTGGCTTGACAGGGGTATTCCCGGGGTTTCTTGCAAAGCAAGCTTGAACATTTCATTGAAAAATGAAGTGACTTACATATGCCGACATGATCTCAATCCAGCAGTGGGCACAGGCCTATGCTTACTTGTGTTGCTTTTAACACTTCCTGATGCCGCGACACTCCCTGCCAAGAAAAGTTTGAGTGCCAAAGTTTTGGAATCTCTCAAATTTCTAAAAACAGGTTGATCCAGAAACCCTCAAGTTTAGAAGAGAACAATCATACTGAGATATGCTGCATTTCTTTTTACATCACTATTACAAATGTGGGTATGTATAGTCCCCACAAATTTGAGCATTGCTTTCCTCATGGAACCACTCCTATCACCTGCCTTCCTGCTTCTGGGAGGCCAGACACCAGTGATGGCAAAGGAGGCTTGGGCCATGCGCGCCATGATGTGCGGTCTGCCTGGCCAAGTTTGGCAGCGTCTTGAAAGGGGCTGGTCAGGGGTACTGAAGGGACTCAATGGATGGGTTCAATAACAACAAAACTGAAGTGGTGAAGTGGTGGCTCGAAGTGACAATCCCGCAGAATTTTCACACAAACCTGATCGATCCCTGAGTTGCCACCATGCCGTTCAAAAATCCCGTGGCTTCACTCCAACATGTGCAAGCACCCAAGGTCTGGGATGTGAACAAAGGTGGCAAAAGTTATACCTCCCATCTCTTGAGAAACATATGGATTGATAAAGAACCTTATATTTTTTTGAATCCCAAATTTAGGTCCATGTACATGCTGGTTGAAGTGAACTAAATTCCTTGCCTATACAGAATGTTTCACCTGTGTCCCCTGTTAGGTGCTTATCGCCTGTGTCTGGGCCTTTAGCAGCAACATCACTGGATCCCTTGGGGTTCCACACATGACCTGAGGTGTTACTTCTTGGATGGATGGATACCCCACTTCATGGATCTGGCCCGATGCAATTCGACTTTCTTGACCTTTTTTCTGGTCAACAAGCCATGTCACAAGTATGGCCATGCCCTGAGAAATGCACATGGACATTATGTAGTTCAGAGACCCACTGGTTCACCATGACCCTGTTGCCACTAGTTAGGTCGGAAAATGGCTATTCCGTAGCCAGCTATGATCGGAGTCTGCATCCCAAAGAAATGGAATTCAACTCGGCTCCAGGTTTTCTGTTTCTTGGCATTTAGCTATAACTTACAACAATACAGTTAACTCACGATGAACACCAAAACCACCCAGCTGCTGACTGCAAGTGGCCTGTTTCAGGCTGGTCCTTTGGGTCGCGATGTCCATGAACACCAATGGCCTGGCGATGATGGGGCCAGATTGCAGTTCATGGGGACTGCCAGCGAGAGGGTCAAGCATGCGCAGTGTTATCAACATTTGGGGCAACATATTCTCAAAGTGGGTAAGTGGCAGCACTCAAATGGTATCACGGTTCTTCGCTTGCAATCAGTACATGTGTGAAAAACATTGGTTTCAACTGTGTGCTGGTCTATGAGTCTATCTGAAATTGAAAGACAACTGAGGGTAGTTCTCGTGATCTTAGTCCTGATGGCGAACTACTGCATTTGGGTGCTGGAGCAACCTCGCCAATCACTACTTGGAGCCCATAGACGATTCAATTGGCTCATCAACCATGTTTGCTGGGTACTTTGGATAAACCTTTAGATTCCAGTTTATGCAAGCAGTTTCCATGTAATAAGGGCTGGACTTTTGTAAGTAAACCGAGGCCTATTCCACATCGTTCTGGATGCAGTTGCTTGGGCATGGCTGCCCTAAACCAACAATTTGCTGGTCAAATATGCCCCAGATTGCCATGTTAGATTTGGGGAAGCTCACCCGTGAGGAAAAGGTGAAGCGGACTACCCTCCACACAACCCGACCCTAAACTGCACACCTGGGGATGTCTCAAAATCACATAAAATCACAATGTTGCAAAGGATTATATATGGGGCATTGTTCAATTGATATATGATGCATTAACATATCCTTTGGGTTTTCATCAGTATCCCAAATTCAAAAGAGCTCAGGACGCTATGTGGACAGCAAGGGGAAGTCTCGGTTTGTTGGAACCACTGATCTTGGCAAAAGCCAGAGCTTTGGCTTGTTTTCGCATGTCTTACCAACATAGCACCTGAGTCCCGTGTGTCCAATCGTTTCATGCTCAATTTGAAGAATAATTTGGGCCATGTTTTTTTTTTGAAATTGACCCATTTGGGCTGGTTTTCACCTTGGTTGTTCTAGGATCAATTCATCGTAAGCCTTCAGCTTAGCATCAACTGGCTCAGGAGCTACCCGCGGGGCTTTGCCTTTAAGTTGCTGGAGGCATTTGAAGCGCACCTTGGCAATCCCGGCGAGGCGAGGCGAGACTTGAGATTCAAGCCCCAGATAGGACAAAACATGTCTGAGCTGGAGCAGTTCACTCAGCTTCCGTTGGGCGATCCATGGGAAGATGCTGACATGCTTCCTATGTTGGACTATCTCATGACTTCAAAAAATATCAGGACTGAATCAGCATAGGAAGCTTTTCACAATACAGAAATCTCATTTTCTCCCATCACCTTTCCTAGCATGGGGGGCTTCAGCTAGGATTCCCACTGAATGGCATGATGCCATGCACGACTTCTATGATGAGTACCGACGTGTCGCATCTTTGCTGTATAACCTTATGGATTTTGATTTTGTTTTTGAACGCTGATTCAGAATCAATTCAAGAGTTGACCCCCTGATTACAGGTTACCAGAACATTTGTAATTAAGGTCATGGGCGATATGCATTTGCTATCGGAGCTCATGAAGACCCAGTGTGGTGTGGCATCCAGTTCGAGTGCATAGGTTTGTCCTCTACATGAAGGGATGTGCAAAATGTTACCCAAAAAGGGAAATTCGATCCAATTCACCGTGGTTAACTCTTTTTTAGAGTTTTTGGTGGAAATTTGAAATTTTGTGGCAGAAACAGAGGCCGCACAACGAGCGCACTTTGGCGCACATGGGCGCACATACGCGCACACGAGCGCACACGAGCGCACATTGAAAAAGTGTACTTTTTGGTTTCCCATGTTAGTGACTATTTGTCAGTTTTATGCATCAATGCTAGCTGGCAACTTGAAAACTTGCCCACTTTGCTGTTCGACAAAGGCAGCATGCATTTATCCTCGGCATTTAGTGATTCAAAGCTATCCACGATGATTCAGCGGCTGCATTCAACCAACACTCTAGTGGATGGAATGTCCAAAGTTGGATTTGGCGACAGCTCAGTCTCCCGGAAACGTGAACTGGAACTGAAAATTGCAGAGTCTTGTCGAACTAGGATGTTGTTTCTGGCACATGTGTGTCTGCGCTAGACTTTCTATTGTGCCCCAATCCTGGTGTCCTCTTACTCCTTTGCCTTTTGCATATCAGGAGTCAAAGGCCCGATTGGACAGGCTTCGCCGGAGGGGAAGTAACCAAGCTGGATTTGAGAAGCCTGGGGAGCTTCCTGTTCCAGGCATTTTGACTGCAAGATATATCTTACTATCAGCATGTCTGTTGGGAAATATCAATCAGCTGAGAAATATTACATGTGCATGTATGCGTACATACTATGCTGGTGAATATGTATTTGGCATGTAGTGCACAGCACGCAACATAAGGAGCACTATGTACGTCTGAGAGCAATGGCAAGTTCTGTGCTGGCAACGCTGAGACAATCCCTGACACTATGGTGGTAGATTCCCAGACCGCGACAGGAGCACCTGAAACACCATGTCGTGAAGCATGGACAGATGCCCAGCCCCGGGAGTCACCTGTCTATTACTCACCGCGTTCACTGCCTGGTGCTTCGGCTGAGGTTGGCACACCACAGGTGAAGCTGCCCGATGCCGAAGGAGCTCCCGAGCAAGCTGTCCTGTGCACGCCCAAGGAAGCTCAGATTCCAGCTCCCAATGAAGAGTCTGATGTGGGAGATTCTGCATCAATTGCCCCAGAACCAGAATCAAAGCGTGACCCAATGTATTGGCGGTTTCTTGACCAACACCAATACCAAAAGTCAACAAGCAGCTGAATCTTTGTACTTTCAAATGGGTGGGGTCCATTTAGATCATTTTGGATTTGAAACTTTACACTGGGCTTGGAAATCTATTTGCATTAGTGCCACAATACTTTTGAGTTCCCCTGATTGAAATCCTTCTCAGCCATTTCCATCTAAGGCTGCGAAGGTATTTTACACCACGTGCTGATGGTGAGCTCAAATGCTCCCCGGAAGCCCTCAAGCTTTGGGGAACAGCTGATGGGTGTAGCTGGTCTATATATGGCCTTTACCCATGAATCAAAAAACAAATGCATACATTGTGTTCTTTGGTACCCTAGGTAAGAAGATCAAGCAAATGCTGGCCGAACATGGGACCTTTACTGCTATGGAGATTCAGTTGAAGAAGATTCACCAGAAGGAGAGGTCGCAAACCGTGGGAGGTGGTTGGTGCTCTGAGACTTTTCTCCGTACGGAGAAGAAGTGGGACAAGCCCAGCCCCCAGTATTTATCCACCATGTATGAACTTGTTAACCTTTAACCTCTTTGTCTGGTTACCAGCCCATACCAACTTTTATCAAACTCAGGCAGATGATAGCCTCTGCCTATGCATGGGCTGAGAAAAACGGACGGAAGAGGGTGAACCCAGTCCATGGAAAGTGGGAGATACAGTTGGTCCTTGACGACACATTTGAGCTGAAGAACAAGGAAGTGGAGGAAACCGAACGGTCAGGAGGTCTCACAGTTGAGGTGCGGTGTCCCCACTATTCATAAATAGAACAAATGTTGTCTCAGCCCACATACACTATTTGCTACAAAATCATATGTGGTTGCTTAGGATGAAGAGGGAACACTCTTTGACTCCGAGATTCCAGATGTTACCCAGCCCATGGCAGCCTTGCCAGCGGCACCAGCTGGAGATGGCAAAGATGTCACCTCAAGTGTGGGAAATGCATCTGCTGTTATGAGCTTCAAGCTGCTTGGATTGGAATTACAACTTGGTGGGTCCTCCAGTCTTGAGATGTTCCAAACACCAACTTATTGTTGAAGACCCCCAGATCCCGGAACTATAATTTGATTGGGTCATTGTAACTACAAAAGGTCCTTAATTATTTCTTGTTAAACCAACTTATGGGACACCACCTTGTTTGGGAAGATCTTGCATTCCTGGTCTTTTGTCATGATGATCTCTAAGGCTTACGTTCCCGACTGTGACTGCAACAACCACTCCGTTGCAAGTCTTGCCACAGTTTGTTCAAGTGCTCGGACAAAAGATTGACAAAGTCCAAGCTGAAATGGACCGTTTTGCAGATGTTGCTCGATGTGTTCACTAGGCTAGCTTATAGTTTTATCATGTGTCCTTACATGTCCTCACCAATGACCATCCCAACAGTGCAGGATCGGCTTCATGCTGTGGGTTCTACAGCTTCGAAAGGGTTTCTAGGATTAACATATGTGAGTTTGGTCATTCTTCATCACTGCCCCCAGCAAACCAGGGCCAAGATTGCCACCTGAACTTGAGGCTGCACACCCAGGTGAAGAATGTCCTGGGCCAGATGGAGCAATGCTATGACAAACTGGCAGGGAATCTGTCCCAGGCTACTGTTGCCCCGGATTCAATTGATGAGATCCTTGCCATTTTCTAGGCACAAATTTAGAGATTGCATTGCAGTGTCCACACCAATTCATACTTATGATTTTGTTGACCTGTTGCCATTTAAGGAAAACGCGACAATCCATTCAATCGGAGTTTGTGACATGCACCAAGTTGGATGTGTCCATGAGTGCTTTGATGCAACGTTCCAAGTCACCTAGTCAGCAAAAAAAAGATTTCTTTCAAGTATGGTTGCAGCAATGATGTTAAGCTGTAGGACTTGGCCTGACCATGTTGTTATCCCCCAAGTGCTCCTTCTCCTCGCTTAGGTCCATCAAGCCCAGCAGTGCACCCTCGGCCGTTGGCAGTGAGAGGCCAAAGGCCAAAAGCAAAGCGAAGGCAAAAGCAAAGGCTGACTCAAAGTCCAAGAAATGAGGGCACCAAGTTCAGTATCTATGGACTGGAACTTACTGACTTTTGAGCGAAGTTTGTGTTACATCAACACAACCGCATAGATGGCCAAACCATGGGTTGCTTAGAGAGCCACTGCCATGTACTTCTGTGGTCTTCTGTGTGATCTATATGTATCATTGCAACCCCAAAGACTGAAAACATGGTTCTGCTTGTTTGCTTGGCGGCTCATGCAACCACGAGACCAGGTAGAAGCTATCGGCTTGGGGAAAAAACAATTGCTCCCAACTACCTAGCAATGTCAATTTTGAGTTCCAGTGTTGATCTCTTCGAAGAGAAGCTGGGGAAATACTGAAGGGTTCGTAAAACACATGCCTCCCAGAGATAGTTCACACAGGGGTCCGGGCTGAAATCTGCACATGCCAGGTCATCGCGAAGATGACCTTGTCAGGGGTGACTTGTTGGCATTTGTTGGGTATATCTGTGGCCTACTTAGATCCCCCTAACACTAAAAGCTGAAAACAAAACTGAAACACAACCAAAGACAACAGACAATGATCACATAGATGTGTTGATAGGTCTTGATCATCTATATTTTTTTGGATGAAACTGCTGCAAACCTAGGCGATGCTTCTTCCTCTTCAGACATGGAAGATGATGACCTACGAGACTCCTGGGTTGAGAACTTCGCGAAGGGTGCTGCTGGGATCCCATTTTTTTCTGTGTGATATTGTTACTGAGGGATAATGCCCTGATAAGTTGACAAATCTTATCACTAACCCCCAAATACAATTATGATCATAATTAAGTATTTGAATCCCCCCAAGTCTGTTGGGTATTTAATATATAGTAGACATTTTCTGTGTGTGTTATGTACCGACCCCAAACTTTGAATTTGTATGACCTATTCATGGGAAAAGTAAGGCAACAGCAAAAGATGTCATGACGGGTGCCATCAAGACTCAAAAGCTGCTTGAAAAATATGGTCCCTGGGATGATTAATTGATGCTTGGTTTGGGATTTTTTTGTTTTGCGCAATGCTAGAAACACACATGTTTACGGGTAAAAACCAAACAGTCAGATTCAAACAAAATATGTTTGGGATGGATGGCAATTGTTCCCATATTTTCCAAACATTTTCAAGGGTGTAAGTGTAAGCCTTAGGTAGATTTTCACTCAGCCCGCATATGCAAAAGGTGTTCAAAAGCCAATCATATTTTGGGGCTTCATGTGGACCCTAGGTATCTACAATGAAAAAATTGCGGACTTTGCCAAGTGGTCAGTGAATGACAAGAAACTCAAGAATGCCAGCCGTGGAATTTTCAATTACATCCACGAGCAGGGGAAAACCCTTCCAGTTCCACTGTCAGCAGTGATGGCACCAGTTCGTGGAAAGAGCCGTCACAAACACATTGAACGGACACGGCCATGGCCAGTCCTTCTACTTAGTGATTGGGTTAGAACTGCTTTTCAAGAACCCTTCAAAGGCTTCTACTTGCTTGGTGGGAAAAAAAGTGATCAGCTAGATGAAGTCAAGGCTATGCTGTCACGCTTCTGGTCACGCTACAGGGTAGTAGATTCTGATGTGGCCCCGGAGCATCCCGAAATCACAATCCCGTTTTTTATTCACGGGGACGAAGGACGTGGTCAGTGCAAACGTGCAGTCCTAGTACTGGCTGCCCAGCCTGTGTTTGGATGGGGTGGGGAAAACAGTATTACATCTCACAAGCAACTTGCTTTCAATATGAATTATGGTTCAAGTTTTGATTTTTTCCCAACAATGATCACAATATAGGAATGGCCCCCTGAGATATATGCTTTGAACCTGTAAGCACATGACCTCGTAGACCAATTACAATCAATTTATATATTACGGGTGCCCTCCCTGCTTGTAGATATTTGGTTCGATTTGGGATATATCTTCTTGGTTTTGTGGGTAACCCGGTTGTCTCCCAGAAATGCGGTGGCTATCCCATCTTTTATTCAAGATGTCCTGCAACTGGGTGCCCTTGCCGCAATGTCCAGGCAAACCTTCACGACAAGAATGTTGATGACAGTCATACCTTCCGAGCATTACGCAGCCAATGGGGCAACGCTCCAAACAATTCTGCGGGCACTGGTGGCTGACTTCAACCACCTAATTCGACATGGTGTTGAGGCCAGTGGATCTTAAGGGGTATTTTTCTGCCCATAATAGGTCTCATTCCGATTTTCAAAAGTAAATCCTCGTAAACAACCCACAATTTATGGCTATGGGGTCATGTTGGGCTGCCTGTCAAAGGTGCCCTGTGGTGAGACATCCCAGAAGTTCTATCTTCAATTTTGTGGATGCAAGGGAGATTGGCCTTTCTTACGGTCAGCCTGGCGATTGAAAAGTTGCTTTTCATCAAAAAGAGTTTGCCATCTTTGCCCTGTGAAGGACCTTCAGAACAACATTGTGTTTTTGTTTTTTAGGGAAAAATCAGAATAAAGACTTGTTCCCAGAGTGGCATCAACTTGAAGGGGCATGTTTTCTCCAATTTACAAAGCCAAGGAATGGTGGGATGTGTCAGCAACTGGGCCAACACGCTTGTGGCCATCCAATGGTGCCAATCCAAGCCCTTTCCACCCTGGACCTAGATCCCCGCTTCGTGATATCTATTTAGTTGGTGACCGTGCTGAGATGATCAAAGTGGATTTGGCACATACCTATGCAATTGCTGGGTTTGGGAAAGACCATTTGGCGAGCACTTTGATTTTCGTGGCGGTCAGGTGCAAATATTTTGGTGGTACCAATTTCCCAACCCAGCTAAGCAAGGCTTATGATGCTTTCTCCGCTTGGTGTGCCCAAAACAAGAGGTATACAACAATCAGGAGTTTTGACAAGACCGAGTTGAAGATAGTATCGCTTCCTGGTTAAGATTTATATGAATTATGTTTATCATGTTAAAAAAAAACAAAACAAATCCATGGTTTCACTGTTTCACTAATGTCCCAGCTGTTCCCCGCTTGCCTTTGCCAGCTCAGGCTGACGCAATTCCCAAAGGGCCTGGGCAAAGGGTCGGATGCTGCAGTGGTGGGCTCATGGCTGGAAACGGTTCTGGATGCAATGAACATTGACCTTGAAAATTCGGTCCCCGAATCTTGAATTTGTAGGGGACTTTTCTGATTCATGTGTTTTTAGATTGGGGATTTATGGTATAGAAATATAGGGGATGTATATGGGATTCTCTGAAGATATGGTGCCCCACAATCTTGTGGTTTATTTTATAGTATCCAAATTTGGGACAAAAACATATCTTTACATAGATTTACATAGATATAACATAACTTCCTTGCTTTCAACCCTGTCCCAGGAAGATCACCGAGATTTATTCCGGGTCGTCAAATGGGGTCACACCAGCGTTTGTAGATTCTTTCGGATTCTCTACAAAGGGAAGCTTTGGCTGTCACCACCAGAAGCTGCTGAAGCAGTTGAACAAGGGTTCAACTTTACAGCCCCTCAGGCTTTGATCTCAATTTTGTTTCCTCCTTTTTTTAGAAGGTACTGCGATCCTAAAATGTTACCCTTTGGGGATTCGCATCTTCAACCACCAAGACATGGCATACATAAACCTGCCAACAAAAAAATATGTTTTATGGCTTCTGTGACCCTTTGGGGTTTCTGTAGTTTGTAGCCTAGGAAGCCTATGGTGCTTGCAGCTGCATCAGTGCATTGAAAAACTGGGCTCTATGGTATCTACGTCCAAAAATTCACCTCTTTGAGCATGTGTTGCTGCGAGGTTGCATTTATTTACCATCTGAAAATAGAACCCTTTGTACGTAGAACCCTGGTTATATCCAAACCCCTGTGGCTGCTTTGAGGCTCCAAATGAGGTACCAGCTCGAGCAGAATGCGTCCTATATCTTAAACCCGCACAGTCAAAAGCTGAGATCGCGGGATGCCAACTGATTACAAACTTTAATGGTTCAGGTTGATATGCCACAATTTATTATGATCCAAACCTATCTGGACTTGGGCTTAGGCACAGATACATGGTCCGACGAGGACTTCATAGGACGAGTGAGTCGTGTAAACCGCCGAGTGAATACCATAGAATCACCAATTCAAACAATTAAGAAATGCCTTATCCATTACAAAATGGAATGGGAGAAAGCCTGTGCCACCTGAGCTCCGGGCTCGTCAAAGATGCTGCCCAGCTTGTGGCGTGCAAACAGGGCCAGCAGGGCGTGCTGATGACAGGCCAAGGAGGGAATTTTGGGGAATTCAATGGGCCCACAAAGGGTAACATATCAAGACGTACGTTATTCTACAAATCGAGCATTATTTGTGAATTCGAACACTTTCTACCACGTACACTTTTTTTTGATCACTTGAGGATCAAGGTATATATATACACGCCGTATCTATGAAGGTATATATATATATATATATGATTGTATATGTATCACTGACTACACATTTCCGATCATTTCCACATGTATACTATAGATGTATCAAATATGATATCTATCTGGGTATTTTAAATTACATATTATATAATTATTTACAGCTGGAACGTAGTTTGGTTACTGGCCAGTTGATGTTTCCACTGGCAGAGATGATGCCCCGAGCAGAACAAAAAATGGAGGGTTTCTTATAGAATTGGGGACAACCACCAATTCACCCTTGGTTTCCCCAATTCAAAAGATACAATTCATATGGGTGATAACTTCGGATAGCCAAAAAGTCTAATTAGTCTAATTGTTTGCTGGTTAGTTAGTACAGCTTACCATTGATACTGGTTGGTGGTTTCAACCCCTCTGAAAATATTAGTCAGTTGGGATTATTATTCCCAATTTCTGGAAACAATAAAACATGTTCCAAACCACCAATCAGGATAGCAATAGATTCAAGTACTAGTTCGTATCTAACCAGTCAGTTGATGCAAAGGAAACCTCCATAAAACAGCCAGCCATTGGTCTCCGGGATCAAGGTGCAATTCCATAGAGATAATCCTTGGTGATCCAAGTTGCAGCATGGTACGTAGACAGATTGCCATAGTCCAACCCCCCATGACATGGATATACCATGATAATACCCCTAAATGAGATGAATCATTACCACGCATGACCCACATCTGCTGAAGTTTTCCCTGAAATCGTACAGTGTGAAGTAAGCGCGTAGTGGCAAGAAAGTGGACCTGCCAACTAAAATACCGCTACACTCAGGAAACTTGGCACTTGGCTATTTACGCCCAATTTCAACTTGAGGCGTTCATTCGATGACAGGGAAGAATTCACTACCACAAGAATCTATAAGCTACTTAGAAGTGAACATGTGTCTATAGTATCCCCAAAAATGAAAGTCAACATAATTTCAGAAGCATGTCTGTCCTTTTTCGGGCTATGCCAATACACTTTTCAGTTCCACCAATTTCATCAAATCAAGGCTCGACATGAAGAAGTCGGGGATAATGAAGAGGACATCAAGCACCACCTTGGAGATTGACCCACCGTGTTTCCAACACCAAAAAAGTAGTTGAAAAGTGGGACACCTGGAAACTATGGAGAATACATCATTGAACTATCATCCCGGAAATATGTTTCGAAAAAAAAAAAAAAAAAACATATCATGTTTATCTCTGTTTGTTTATTTTTTGGATTACTGCACTATATAATAAATATATCAGAAATGATCGTTATCTATATATCTATATCTACTACAATAATATACACATTACTCAAAAAGTGGGGTGATACCACCTTTGAGATTCCCCATGATGTGCCAAAAGTGAACTCATTCCGACGTGATGGGATGTATACCGCTATACCATACTGGGGTGAAACCAGCAACTAGTGCAAAAATGATGTAATCATGGTACATTATTGGCATATCATGGGGATACAAGGTGATATGAAACTGTGGTTGGGGATATAATGGTACAGCATGGGGATATACATGATATACTGTGCTTGGGGATATGAAACCAACAATGTGATATTAGGGTTTGTCCACAAATTGGTTGTAGCACTTAAAATTGCCCCCTTTACAGCAACGATCAATCGGCGCTGGGATGACAACAGTAACAGTATCTAAGTTGCAGTACACCTTTGCGTATTCCCATTGGTAGGCCCTGTAGGCCCCGAACCATTATCAAGAAACATTGTTAATTATATTGTATGCAATAGAATCAAAATGAATCAAATAGAATCCATATAATTTGAATTTAGATGTACAGTATCTATCAGAACAACACCACAAACTATAGTACCCTTGTCACAGTTTCTGATTTCCAAGCTTCTTCAAAACGCCTAACGTCTCGCCGAGTGGCTGCTTGTGCCAAATTAAAACGCAAGATCTGAGGGAGGTCACCATTGCGTGCTTGGGCTTGGAAAAGAATCCTCTACGGCTCGGATCTAGCGCTGCTGATTTCGCTGGAACCATGGGTTACCTTCCGGTAACATGGCTGGGAAATCCGCTAGAAAATGGAACCATTGTTAATCATCAATGGGGAATTTTATGATTTTTTTCATTTTTTTTCCATTGCTACGCTTCATGTCCGGGTTCAAGTTGATCTGGGCGGCTCAGGATGTCGGAAAAACGGGGGATTCGTTTGTTTGTGAAACCTTGGTCATTTCAACTTCAGACTTACTGGGAATGAAGCCAAACAAACAAATAGAAAAAACGATACAAAACCTGATCCAAAGCACTGTCAGTCTGTCAATGTCGATTCAGATTTCTCGGGGTGATGTCCCTTATCTAGTCATGGATCATCATGGATCATCTTGAAACCACGAATCTGCGTACTTCAACGAATCTGCCGGTTACAACCATTATCATGAAATCGACACGGTCCGCTCTTTCAAATGGATCAACAACATTAAACGCCACAAGGAAGAACAATGTCGGATTATTCACACCTTGGACACACACAGAGGAAAACAAAACACCTGACATCATCCGATTCAAATTTACAGTGCTGCACATGACCCAACAAAGCATGACATCAAACAAACACATCTGGGTTTCTCTAAAATCTGGGTTCCGTCAATCCAGTGACTGATCTTCATTTTTTCTCATTCAAATGGCTATTTTTTAACTCAAGGACATCCCGTTGGAGGAGTTCATCCAAGTTGGCTGAGTTCGGAAGCCAGTGGTAGATGATGCACCTGCTAAACATGGCAATTTACTATGGCTTAGATAAGCAGAGGGTATAGCCCCTCTATCTCATATATATATATTATATTAATATGTTTAATATAATTACAAAAAAAAAACTAATCGTCAAAAAATAGGATACCCTAGGGTAAACTGACAGTTCGATGTGGAAACCCAGCCTGTTTCCCTTTCGGACAATTTATGATCGACATTCATGGTGGGTTACCACAGCAACCCGTTGGGACCGCTGGGACGCAGCCCACCAACGATTCCCCATATTCCCCGGAGACGGTCAGGAAGATGAATGTGCCAAAGGGAATGGCGTTCTTCAGCATCAGCAAGGGCGCAATAAGCTTCACCTGGGGAAATTCTGTGATTTTTGTTGGCAATTCCTTACTCTTTGAAAGACCAAAAAAAACAAGTATAGATGTTGTCCAAACAACCTGGGAAATAGTGGTAGAAAAGACCGATGTCGTTTACGTCATTACGTCCTAAAGAAAACATTTAAAACATGTTGTAGATTGAACCAGTTCTATCGTTTGTGGTGGACGCGGGCAATGAAGATGCTCGGCAACAACGACAGTATCTATAGATCTCAATGGCTGTTGGTTGGTGAAAGCCACATTTTGGGTACTTTTGGGTTGTTTAATTTAATTTACATTAACTTACAATATATAATATATATATATATATATATTATGTATAGGGTAAATCCAGCACTTCATCAGGTCTGGAGCTCAAATACTCTTGATGGCTGATTGTCAATCGACTGACTGATAAAAAGGCAGATTTCACCACAACTTCACAATACATGACAGATGTTGTTTACTATTTCTTTTCAGGGGAAACTCGCCAAATCACCTTTTTATTCAGGTTGGTGACATAGGCAAAAACATGATGGTGAAGGGGAGACTGCCTTGGTCTTAAACACTATACATTACCCTCTTGTTATTTAACATAGCTATGGAACATTACTATGGTATACCATGGTTAATCGGTAAATCACCATAATTCATCTATAAATGGGCCATCTATACCATAGCTATGCCAAACAAATCAAACAACCAGAGGGTACGTTTTTGAGTGCTCCTCAAAGAGACGGATGATCTGGGGTACCCCCATGACTTAGGAAACCTGCGGGTAATGTGTTGAACCCAACAATAAAACATCCCTAAAATCACTATAAATGGGTAGTATATACTGTCCCCCAATGGTAGGTTGATTATTGGGTGTAGCATTGGCCCTTTAGAGTGCGACGGATTTCCGTATGGCTTTTGGCCACGGTTGTGCTTATCATATCACAAACTGCAACCAACCAAGAATCATACTACGTTGGGGATACAGTAATCAACCATATTCATGTTGTTTTTTAAACGGAAACTACGGAAGTATAGAGGTGGCTTTAACAGACTTAACAAAAAAAAACACGTGTGGTCAGCCGAAGGCACACCTTTGGGCCAATGACAAGAGACACTTAAAAATAGTTTGAACATGCTGGAACAAGGCAAATATGGCCCCTAAGTGGTCAAACGAGGCGGCCAAACATCATAGTCTTTCAGGAGGGTGCCCATATTTCTCCATTGTGAAAGCGTACCAAGAGCGAAAGCCCCTGGAATCAGCAAGGAACTGGCTGTGGGATGTTGTGGGCTCTAATGCTGATGACCCTTAGCTACATGGAAATCACCACATATCAACGACTTGGCTTCCCCTCACTGCGGATAGGGTGCAATGGGAAGAGCTCCTGGGAAAATCTCCTGAGTCCGGCCACGCATGGCTTGATGTCATTCTGAAGTCGAACAGACAGTTTGGTGCTGCTTTAAAATACATTACATCAAATATGGCAGCCTCAAGATGTTGCAAGCGGTAATGCTTCCCCATCGAACCACGGTGAGAAATGTTGTAGCTTTCAAACCTGCAATAAACCTCTACTATTGAAATTGTGGATATGTGTCCTATATAATTATTATTAAGGTATGTTTACATTTTATGATTATATACATGTTTAGATATGTTTAGATATTTTAACATGTTCACATGGACTCATAGAATGAAGTGAACTGACTGGGAAACGAAGCCATCCTGGAATTCTTCCGATGTGGAAAGCATGTCCATCAGCGCTATGGTGCAATAATATGTGTATATATATATATAAAGTGTGTATATATATATATATACGTACAATCTACACATGTCTACACCCACAGACATACATATGAGGTATGCATACGTGCCACAAGCCGTATATATCAAGGTGTGTGAAAATAAAAAAACAACTAGATGTATTATAGTGTATATTTAGATATATATGATGTAAATATAATTCTACATATTGTATATATATATATGTGTATACATGAAACCATGTATTTATGTCTGCATAGACATATATATATATATATGTACAGCATAATACACGACATATAGTATTATATATATATATTGTACTGTATATACATATATATATATATGTACACTATATATATCTATACATATATACAGTATGCACATTGCATTTGGTCTTGTTCTATTCCATCCATGCCAATCGGAACCATGCCCTAACTGCAAACTTGCCCAAATGTTGATCTTCCATTCTGATACAAGGCCAAGCAGCTACATCCCATTACATCCCCAGCCTACCTGAACATCAGACCTTGTCAGACCTATGACAAGGACGCGCACCGCTAGGCAAAGCATCAAGCAATGGGAGGCCGAATTGGAAACCATCCATGAGTGGCAGAATATAGACCAAGGATGCAACCTAGGTGAACTGATTGCAGTGTCTCAATCGAAGCCAATCTGGCCGGTTTTGTGCCTTTGGAAGGTCATTAATCCCAGATACAACAAACGGATAGGTCCAGCGGAACTGCACGACACAGAACAGGGCTGGATTGACTTGCCACAAAATTGCCAGGCTTAGCGATTCCAACCAGTCACTAAATATATATATATATAGAAATATATATATATATTAATATATATATATATATACAGTCACTACTGCACCGGATTAGCGATTCCAACCGGTCCCCCAAATACACCAGGATCATCTTTCAAGACATCTTGGCATTGAGAGTGGGTCTGTGGCGATTTTCAGACAGGCCGATAATGCAACAATCATCGCTTCACCAGGGCTACCCGTCATATCGTCATATCCATTTACTGCTTGGGTGCGCATGTGCTCGGGTGAAGAAATTGGCTGGCAACCCTTGCTGGTAAGTGATCATTTCTGGGATCATACCATCTTGTTTTCCATGTGACCAGTTCTACTACCTCGGATGCATGCAATCCTCATGCGTGAGGTTTTCCCATGATTGATAGAGCAAACCAACCCTCAGCCATCTATCCCCACCAAATAAGTCTGCTTATACAGGTAAAGGTAATGGGCCGTAAGTATGGTGATCATCAACAAACGGTCACCATCACTAGCAATCTTGACCAGTTATTACCAGCCTCATACCCTATAGCAAGCCCGAAAAAAATGGAAACACATTGAATTAATTAAATCCTCATGAGATAGTAGTAAATCCCTTTTCCATTTTGGAGTGTTACTACATATACGTTTACCATTTAAGCTTGTTTTTGTTGCTTCCCAATCGGCTGATGCAACTCTTGTACCCCGGCCACCAAGGAGCCAAACGAGTTGGCAGACTGCGATCCTTGCTCTCTTGGAAAGCAAGGTAAGTCCCGCAAAACGATATGTAAGCTGGACAACTACGCAATACATGAATTATTCGATTCATGCTGGATAGGTGATGTACTATATATATATAAACATATAATATATATATATATAATTATCTATATATATATACTGTAGATGTATACAAATAATACATATCATATATTATATATATAAGTATCTAAACGTATAATATATAATTATATATATATATATACACGTACACAGCCAAGGTGCAGCAATTTCATTGCTTGTATCCCGCCGGTTTGTTGCTTATAATGTATACATCGTGAACATGGGGAAATCATGCATAAAAGCTGCAAGCTGGGGTGTGGTCATCCATGCCATAGATGGGGAATCCAAGCATCAGAGGTATACAAAGAACAAAATCCTACATGGATTGAGGATCATCCACCAAGAAACATGCAGTCGTTGGTGTTATAATTTTCCAAACTTACAGAGACCCTGAGAATCACCAATGGTTGCAGGGGAACATACAGCAACCATAAAAAATCCCCAGGATTTCCCCGTTCCTGCGTGATACATCCATGCTATCCCCATAGAATGGTTGGTTTCATCGTGTCAAAAAAAAACGCATCATAGATCAAAAAACAGAAGAAACACATCTTTCAAGAGAATAGGGCATAGTAAAAACCATAGTAAAAACCCAAGAAAAACACCTGAAAAAACCTGAAAACACATGGAGAGGCCAAATGTCTTCTCCATCCACTTCAGTGGCAAAAACATTGCCCAGCTCTTCCTTCATGGAAGCCACTGATGCCTGGCCCGGGCGCCACGGCCACAGCTTCAATCGAGGGGATCATTGGGGATCATCGCATATTTTAAAGCAGTCAAGGCAAAGTACGGTAGAATGATACCCTCTGGTTATGTCAAAATAGCTATTGAACATGGCCATTTATAGTGGATTTACCCATTGAAAATGGTGATTTCCCATAGTGGTGTTAGTTTACCAGAGGGTAATTGCAAAATTCAATTAGGCCCGTTTTCCAGGAATGGTCCTCTTGTGATAGTGACCATATCGAACCATCGTGCGTGGCACAACACAAACGAGGACCGAGTCCTCTGCTTCTTGTTCCCTCTTTGCAACAGCTTCCAGTGCTCTGGCTGTCTCCCTTTTGGCTGCCACCAACCTCGTGACCGTTTTCTGAAGGGCTGTTCAAATGAGGCAAAAAGTGGGCCATGATGGCTATGAAACCATCCCACCTGAGTCATGTGACTGTGACACAATCTTTGATGTATCCTCTCAGCCAACCATCTCAGAATCTATATGGATTTCCCAGGGTAAATCATAGATTGTGTCATAAATCCCAAAGCTAAGTAAATCTAAGTAAGGTAAGCTAAGTTGGTTTGGCACCAGCTTTGATAGCTTGCAAGGCTTGCAAAATCCGAACCTTGAGGCTCCAAGTCCAGGTCATCATACGGCCAATCATATCCCACTTGTAATGGGAATATAACATCATATGCATTGTGTAACCGGAAGCTAAGCTAGATCCTAATGCGTTCATGAAAAAACACTCTATATATAGTATATTATTAGATATTAAGTATAATGTGTATAATATATATATATATATAATCATAATATGAAAATATATAATTTTTAATTTTATGTATATTTGTATATAGATCGATGGACATGATCTCGTTAATGCTCTATATTTCTCTCGGTTTACGTTCCCTCCCGATGTGCCAAGCCACATTCTCAGTCGATCTTGAAACTCTTCCCTGCTGAGGTTTTCCTCATGCGCTGAGGTCACAGAATCACAGAAAAGAGGGCACACCATGAAGACGTCAAAAATGGTCCTCTGCAATTAACTACTTACAGTAAGTTCCTGAAAAACTGCGAAGCCCATCTTTTGGATTCTTTGGGTAAATCATATATTGGTCATGGTAGATGGTTTGGAATCCCGGGAATGCCCCATACTGATTATCCATAATGGAATTCTGGGTTTCCAAACCACCAACTGCAACCACCACAGTAAGAATTCATTGGCATCTTGGAAAATGGGGACTCTTTGTTTGAATGTTTGAAGATGTTTAAAGTGCTAAGAGTACTGCAACATGGCTTTGGCACATGGCGATTTGTTCGACGGGCACTCATCGCCATGCATCCGTTGAAGCTTCCTTCGAGTTTAAGAGATCGCGAACCTCCGATGGTCAGGTCACAGTATGGCCATGTTGGTGGCCCGTCCAGCTACCTCTGGGATATGCCAGACTTCGTAAGTGGTACGTATTTAGATGTGTTTAGTAACCCGGGTATAATTGGGGGGTTATCCAAGTTCTCACATTCCATGAGATATATTTGATATAATTTACATCGCTTTCACCAAGGTTAGTGTCCCCACATCCCCGGTTCTGTGCAATCGCTGGTGACCTCGTTTTCACTGAAGTTCGTTTTCTCCTCCTTCTGCAGCTTCAGTCTCAGTTCAGCCACTGAGATACTCTTCCTAGGCCGTGCGGCTGCGGAATCCCAAAGACAACACGATGGACACGATGCACAGGTGCAGTGGCCCGGCGAAAACCAACATAAACGTGTGTTCATGACTTGGCTTTCGATATTGATATCGCTATTTATGTTAGATCAATCATGATCGTTGGAGAATTATAAAACCAACTCATGGGGCCGGGAATCGTTGAACTCAACGTCCACTGGGATCATCAACCATGGTTCCAACTCAATAGCCAGGTCTGAAGCCGGCCAGTTCGACAGGCTAACCGTGACAAAATCATAAGCTTCAATCACCCAACGTACTGTGGATGGAAGAAATCCTGCACCTTGGATGGTAGAGCCCCTTGACAACTAGTGGATTTAATTGGATTTAATGTGGATTAATGGTGACTTAATGGTGACTTAATGGTGTCGATGATTTTCTGGGGCCATGAATGCCATGATTTGCTGATATGAAAATGGATTGGTTTAAGGGAAAATCTACAGGAAACCATGGATTGTTCCATGATATGGATAAATATGGAGGTTTCCGGTTAAAATGTTCCCTTAAACCAATCCATTGATAATAACGACATTCCCACGTCTTTGATTCGCTGTTTCAGAAACTACTGATTGAAAGGCACAAATAACGTCCCAGCGACTTTCCATCTGTCCATTCCAATGCTCCTGAGGGGCCGGAGAAAAAAACGGCCACTGCCAGAGACACGAAGCTGAAGCTGCGAAGCTCGGATTCTCTTTGCAAAATAAACAGATGTAGAAATCAAATGTGTCTATCCGACTATAAAATTGGCTTCATTTTTATAGATTAAAGATGATTAAAGTAATTTTAAAGTTGAATGTCATTGTCTGCTAAACTAAGATGAGTATAGATATGAAAGAAATCCGCGTCCAGTTCCGCTGCACTGATCGATACGTTGATGATGGATTTCCCATAGCTGAATGTGAATTTGCTGGAGTTAACCTGGCAAATCATGCCATTGGGAAGTTGCTATACTATGGCCAGATATATGGCAAATCTTGGTTGGCTTGCGGTTTTTCGCCTGCAGTCTTGGCAAAAAACGGTATTTCTATATATTTGTTCTTGTCCATTTATGGGAAGGTGGAACATCAACCCATAGGATCCATGTATGCTATAACATTTACCATCAATATACCCCAAATGTTAGCATATGTTAGCATATATACCAGCACCGTGGATCCTATGGGCAATTAAACCATCAGCTGCTTGGCATGAAACCAACAAACTACCATACCCTCCCAACCAAGATGGCTGCAAAATTCCACATGGAAAACCCCAACTTCTTTCCCTTTGGTAAACTCTTCGAAAACTTCCCTCTACGTTAGTCAATTATGAGGCAACCCCCAGGTGTAGTTGATGAACAGTTAGAATACGAAAAATGTGTGAATTCTCCACATATGATGTTCTTCAATTCAATCCTTTCCGGTTCATACCCTCTGGTTAATTAACAGTTCAACATAGCTCAACCCTGAAAATCGCCCACCTTTACTGGAGACTAATCTTCCAACCCCTAAGTCATGGCAGGCTCCTCATGTCAATTTACTGGTTGACCAAATTCCCCATTCGGTCGACACAAACATCACCTGCTCCCGACGCTTCGTTACTCCCAAGGAACGCTGTTCCCGACGCTGCTGCTTCTGCTCTTCCTCCAAGGCCAGAGCTTCGGCACGGATGCGAGCGGCTTCCTCTGGATCTGAGGAATTTCATGCTGATTTCATGGTGATTTCACGGGATATTTCATGAGGACTACTGTAAGCATCAACAAATGGTGATCTACTGGCATTTAATGGGTATTTACCATCTGGAAATCAAACGTATCTGGATCATTTTGATTCATTTTGCCTATTTAATGATTATCTATGTATATATGTAAACCTATTAAAAGTGGTGGTTTCCCAAAGCATCCCAAAGCTATGTTGGACTACCAGAGGGTTGGTTTATGACAAGGTTATGCTTACTGTTTCATAAAGGGGGCCCACATTAAAGGAATCTTGAAGGATCCACAAGAAAAATAACGGTCTCTTATTTTTTGGAATGCACATTGCTATCTATTGCTATAGCTGATGACTTTAAGACTTTCACCCATATTTACCATCTGGTTATTTAACATAGCCATGGAGAATCACCATTTTTAATAGGTAATCCATCTATAAATGGGCAATTTTCCATGGCTATGTTCCATATTTCGGGGGTAACTACAGTAAGGGTCACTCCGTATGAAAAAAAGAGGATCTCAACCTGGCAGAAATCGATCCGCACCTTCTCGAGGTCAGAAGGGTCTGCGCGGCAAGAAGCCTTGCTACAGATGATGCAGATCCCTGGGAATTCCTATGTCTGCCAAATCCATGGACGTGGCCATCATTTATATTCATACATATATATATATAATTATATTATACATAAATATTATATATATATTATAACTTATAACATACATACAGGTATGATATTGTGGAATGACATTGAATGGTAACATATATGAAGTTGGTCAAGATTCCCAGCTTTTTGATGTATCCACACACACATAAAAAAACACTGATTTTAGGCTGGCGAACTGTTCAAATACTGTCTCACTCGGCAATAGAAAAGGCCCAAGCTACATCCCAATTTAGACATTGTTCTTATTTGTGATGTTCATGAATGCTCCACTGATTACTAATTGATTCTGATTTCTCCATCTTATGGGTCAATACCCTGATACCCTAGGTACCCTGAAAAGGCTTGTTAATGGATGTAGATTTCCCCAAATATGATCATATATGGTAATATTTGCATCCCCATATACATAGACGGTTAAACTCACATTTCTGGATGATTTTCCTATGGAAAATGGCTGGATCTACAGCCATTGTTCGAAACCCCGAACAATGGATCCGCCTCTGTGATACCAAGTGGCACGTGTGGCCCGCCTTCGAGCGAGGGCGATGGCTGATGCACCAACCTAGGCCGTCGTTCGTGGGTCGAAGGATTTGGGAAATAATGGATTCACATGGATTTACTATGATCCAATAAGGAATTAATATGAACTTCTGTTGGTAAATCGCCGTCCGAAAGTCTCTAAATGATGTTGGTAAAGTCAATAACACTCACAATAACTAACATGTATTCTTTACCTGCCAAATCATTAAAAGAAATGGGAACCTTTCATGATTTCATAGGGAAGTGCATTAAACCAGTCAAGTCACTGCGGTGGATGCCACATCTACCCTGGTGCTGCGAGAAGGTCCTTCCAGACACCAGGTCGGCGATTGGGGAGCTGGTTGTATCTGGGGAACCATGGGGAACCTTAGATAAATTAGATAAATGATTGATATACTGATTTATCATGATTTATTCCATTTAAACATTGAGTTATAAATCTGGGATCTCAACCAACAAAAGTACGTGCAAAGCTTGATGAAGGGTACTTTAGTATCACCTTCCAACCAGTTGTATGGGCTTTTTTTTTTGATCCGACGAACCTATACAGTATCCGTGGGATATCAGAAGAAACTAAACCAACCAACGTGGGGATTACTCAACCAACGTAACGTGGAATATGATCATCTGGACCTGTTTGCATTGATTGAAACTATCTAAACCTATCCTGGTCCTAGATATTGCTCCGAGAGAGAGAGTAGCGAAACAAACAACATCAAACTCATCAAACAACATCATTTTGGCATGCATTGGCACTTTTATGCAATAACATCATTGAAAACAGATGCTTGATCCAGTTTCGCAGTGGCCTACGGAAATCTAAAGACTTTAATTTGGCACCTCCCGAAGGCTACCAATGATATACGAAGTTCTTTTAAAATATCAGTATATCATGTGTATCATAAGTATATCGTTGCTATACCAACGGAATGATATACAAAGTGTTCCTGATGCTATACGACAGTCCAAATGTCCAGCCAATGGTGTCAAGGTTTCACCTCTCTGACCCACCGTCGGCACTTCCGTAGATAAACAATACACCACAATACGCAATGTGGCATTTCACCAATTTCACAGAATTTCACCGCATATTCGCACAAACATGGCAAGTAAGATACCCTCTGGTAAACTAACATAGCTATTGAAAATGGCCAATTATAGTGGAATTTCCCAATTTTTAATGGTGATTTTCCATAGTTATGTTAGTTTACCGGAGGGTAATCATGACAGAACATCTGAAGTCAATGACCCCTAGGACTTACGACTTTTCCTGAAAAGCCATTGATTCGTGGGTCGGTTCACTCAGCAAACAAAGGATCCCACCAAACACATGACATTTCTCAGCCCTGAACATGAACGGCTGTTATATAGCTTTTTGGTATCTTGAATCTTTGGATGAGATCACTGCTACGTACCCGTCAAACAAATAAAAATACATGCTTGCAACGTTTAAGCCACGACGTGTTTGGCTTCAACCCAGCGGATGCGAACGCTTTTTTGTAATGGGTCCTGATTACCACACGGGACGGGGACACCATCCCATTCATCTTCTGTTTACCAAAGCATTCCTGGGTAACCATAACTGGTTGGTGGTTGACCTCTGAAAAATATATGAAAGTCAGATGTAGTCAGATTGGATCATCCTCCCAACTATTGGGGAAAATAGTCAATTCATGTTCCAAACCACCAACCAGACAATGGCTTTGGGTCAAAATGAAGTGGACTCACCCCCAAATGGTGACCTGATCGATTTCTGCCAGTTGGGGATTGGAAGACGTCCCTGCCATGGACCTCAAAATAGGTGTATTTGAAGGTATAACGTGGGATAGCCATGGCAAAGCCTATGTTCAAACATGCCAACATGCAATAGTGTTGCTTCTACTTAGATATCCCATTATATTTTTTTTGCAGTGCATTTGCATTCCCCGTTATCTATCACATGAATTTCAATTAACATGATTGTGGCTGGTTCTCATTACATGCACAGCCAGTCCTGAGGGCGTTGGTCCATGCACGGACAGCAGGCTAAGCTGAAGGCGGTTCGTCGACCCCTGCGAAGGAAAACCTGGAAACCCATGGAGAGGTCACGGGAGATGGATCAAACATGTTGGTCCCATATATTTCTGGGTACATTGGCCAACCAGTAAATTAACATAGCTATGGAAAATCAGCATTTTTAATGGGAAAATCCACTATTTCTATGGCCATTTTCAACAGTTCGACCCTGGCCTGACTTGGGGGTTGGAAGAGTAGTGAAACCACTAAAAATGGCTGATTTTCAGGGTCGAACTGTTAATTTACAAGAGAGTATATATATATATACACATATAATATGTCACTAATCTGAAATGAGGCCACCAGAGGATGATTTCCCGAATCCTAACCATTGATCCCAGGGAGCTCACAGTGAGGTCCCCATTAACACATATATTTAGAATCCATGCATAGGTCGGATAAGCTTAGGGGACTTACTAACAAGGGCTAACCAGTTACATCCAGTTGAATAATCCTCCAAGTACCTTCGACCCTGGAAATACATGTCAACATGGGTAAAAATATGGTAAAAGTCCTTGAACTATGGGGCAACATACCAATTTTTGAATGGGATTTGGTGGGTCCCCCTGGGTCTGAGGTTGATAAGGCAAACCAACAGAACACATACCGGGCCTCAAGGCACTTGGGTGGTCTTTACCCAGGAAGTTGAGCAAAAGTGGAGCATACGAATCAAATCAATAGGAAGCTAAAAAGCAGACATAGAATCAAGACATGAAAGTCAGGTGACCTTTGGGCCTGAAGTAGTCCAAGTGTTCAACCTGAATCCTGATATCTGATATCATCTGATATCTTAGAGTCTTTATGTAAGTTTAGAATACCTATTCTTGAATTCATCAATTTTTTCCAGGATCACTGCAGATCCCTTCTCCAGGTCACTGGAAATATAGGGCTCCATGTGGCGAAGCGGTGAACCAATGGCTGCAGAGGAGACCATCAGCTGATCATTAAAATATGGAGTCCATGGAGCTTTCCAATCCATGGGGCTACCCTTAAATCATCCATTTTCATAGGATCTTCCATTATAACCTGTCCATTTTGGAGATCCCATATCTATGGAAAACCCCATATGATCCATATGTGTTCTACAATCAGATTCACATGTGAACCCAGGAGATTCCTTGGATAGGACGTAGGATACTTATGGACTTATGGGCCTATAAAAGGTGGACGGCCCCAGTTTTAATTTCGTTCAAAGACCCATGAACTATCGTCAAATCATGCATCAAATCATGTTGCATCTATCATTTTTACCATCAACATCCATCAGCCAATGTATGTTACATCCATCATAAACCATCTGGTTGGTGGTATACCTACCCCTCTGAAAAATATGAGTTAGTTCGTCAGTTGGGATGATTTTTCCATTCCCAATATGATGGTAAAGTCATAATGGCGCCATGTTCCAGTCACCACCAACCAGCGGAATTCACCCCTCGGCATTCCGAAAAAAACCCATCGAGCTATCCCTGGTCAGCCGAAAAGGCCCTGACCAATTCAGCTCCAGTACCTGGTCCAAAGGTCCATCCTCCAGATCCCAGGGGATCTCCTGAGGTGGGGCCATGGTCGATACAGAAAAAGTCCCTGGTTGATAGGTTAGTAACCCACCAACCAAAAACAAACTCGTAAAGCAAAACTGAAATAAGGATAAATCCCATGGATAAATCACGAAGTTCTATCTCTTTGAAGGGTTTACTGTGACGATTTCTTATCGTTTTGACATAAGAAACAAGACAGTCTAGAAAATTTCCCGGACAGAGAGTCGACAAATCCAATAGGGACACCCCAAATTTCCCAATCGCCATGGTTTTTCCAGCTGCCATCAGCTGTGTGACTTCTTGGATCCAACAAGGGAAATGAATCCAGCTGGAGAATCCCGAATTATAACAGTCGTAACTGTCCCATTGGTGACATGTCTAGGTGCTTCCCCAAAGGGGGTTAAAATGGGACATGTTCCACACCCTGCTCATTGCCTCAAATGTTGTTGTCACACCTGTGGATCCTTTTCCCAAGCGCAACCATGCTTCATGTGTTGCGGCTTGCAAACAAGTAATTGCAACTTGGCTATTGCAATGCTTGGAGATAATGGCTACGCTTTTGATCGCTGTTGTAAGTTGGCCAATTAGTACCACACATGACAAGCAATTTGGTTAACCACTTTTAGGCTGACATGCGCAGTTGCCCAAGTAGCCCAAAGTCAAAGATGATCGATTGAAAGTAAGAACATTCCATCCAGGCATGTAAAATAGCCGCAGCATAATAATACCGATCAACAATTCCCAATCCATAGATTGAACTAAATCAACCAACAATGATAATATGCAATTGCAACTTCAATTTCCAGAGGGTAATTCCCAAGCATCCCCGTTTTGTGCCCGGGAGCAAACAGCAGGGTTTGCTCATCCAGCCAATGCCTGCAGCTGCTTGGTGGTTCCAAATGGCTTAACCCACATTTAGAGACACAACCACAAATACCACAAGGACAAAACAAAGGTTAAACATGGTTAAACGCTTGAAAAAAGGTCGGACACACACACACAAAGAAAACAATCCCATCGTGGATCATGTCTTTCCCCAGCTTGAAAAAAGGAGCACAGTCCCTGAAACAATCATCAATCAACCATCATTCATCAGCTATATATATTCAATGATTCAATGATATAAATATATATATATATATTATATTATATCTTATATACATTTATTTTGATGGTTGAAACATGTTAAAACTTTAAAACCCTCATTTTTCGTGACGATCTCATCATCAACTAACAAGGGTAGATCGCAGACATGGCATGCCTTGGTTCCAGCTTCTGCTTCAACTGCTTCAGCTGGTCAGGTTGGACGCCACCAGACCCCTAAGACTCATATGACGGACCCGCAGTCAGTTGAGAAACACCCAGAAACAATTTACATGTTAATATATTTATATATATAAATATACACATAGGAAAAACAAACAGATACATAAGCGATATTGTATGCATTCATGACTATATACACACGCTCACCGAAACACATGTTTCTGCTAATTGCTGATAGTTCCGACTTGGCATACAACAAGCGTACATATATATATATATACACATGCATCCATAGACAAAGATAACGATTGACATGAAACCAAACATGCGTGTATATGCATTAGGGCAAAGACAGGTATCCATACTTTCCCTGGATGTTCACAGCGACACGACCTCCATGTTGAATGTGCACTTTGGTGCTGGCACGGTCTGTGTTTAGCTAGCCCGCGGTATGAATGACAAACCAGATACAGACACGTTCAACCTCTTTCCAATTTTTCCAAGGTAGGGATGGTATTTTGCAGAGATTTTTCTTCTGATCCCAATATTTAACGACCTTTTCATAGCAACCGTATCTTGCATGAGCGGAACGCCTTTCTGTGAACCCAGCTGCTAGTGTAGACGCCCAAACTCTTGGGGATGGCTGCGGGCTTTATGTGACGCTTCACAAAAGAATACAAACTACATTCTACTTTACCTCTTGTTTGATTATATCCTCATATATCCTCAAGATTGTCTCACCAACAAATTTGTGGTTTACCGCTCAACCTGTTGGCACTGGGTGTAGAGTGTGCGGAAAAAAAAACTTTGCATATTCCATGGACAAACAGCAGGACAGCATCACAACTCTACCGGCCAAGCAACCAGAGGAACAGAGATCAGCGGAGCCTGAGTTTCAACTTGGGCCCCCCAAGGAAAGCAGAAACAAACACAACAAAGACAACCAAATGGTCTTGATATGTCAAAAATTGCCAAATGCCACTGTATACGTATAAATATATAAATATATGTACAATTATATACATATGTTATTATGTAGATGCAAGTGTCGGACTTTCGATCTGATTTTGGTCCGTAACGACTGTTCCTTAGTTTAAGATATAATTTATGTTACAATATATTTTAATATGTTGTAATGTGTTATAATCAAATATAACATAACATAACATAAAATAAAAAATATAATACAATAAAATATAATATATTAAAATAAAAAAACATACATAATATACTATATTTAAACAAAAATACAAAATAATAAAAACAACATATAATAAAACATAATAGAGTACAATATATTAAAATATAGATGTTTTTTTTAAACATAATGTGATATAAATTAATATAGTATAATATAGTAAAATATAATATTGAAAAAATCAAATATGATTTAATTTAATATCACATAATATAGTATAGTATAGTATAATATGATATATATATATATACAGTGCAGCGTACATACCAGACCTGTAATATTACGCGCAAACACCCCGTTTCCTTCTTGTCTTGGGAAGATCAACAAAGGTACGAGTATTAGGGAATATAAAAGTCCCATCCCCGTTGAACTTTACATTCATTGAAGTTCTGCAATAAGGGTTTAATTCTCCCACCCCCATTGAACGTCTACATTCATTGAAGATCTTCAATAAGGGTTAACTCTCCCACCCCCTTCAAACTTCTACATTCATTGAAGATCTTTAATAAGGGTTTTATTCTCCCACCCCGGGTAAACTTCTACATTCATTGAAGATCTTCAATAAAGGCTTAATTCTCCTACCCCCGGTAAACTTCTGTATTCGTTGAAGATCTTCATTCATTATGATGATGATGATGATCATCATCATCATCATAATCTTGATGATCATGTCAGATGATGTGGATGTTGTTGCTGTTGTTGATGATGATGATGATGATGATGTGGAACGAACCCGCACAGGTCCCTATGCTGTGCGTTCTGCTCTAGAACATCAAGTGAACCATAGGGCTATTTTTTTTAATTAAACCACGTTTTCAGCTTGTGCGAAGAAGCCGGGCCAACAGGCGCGGGCAAGACTAGAGGTGTTTGGCCCCAACATTACCTCTAGTGCAAACAAGGGATACTGTATGTAACCTATCTATCCATCATCCATCCATCCGTCACTGACCAGCAACCCTCCTCGCCCAGATTGGCCTCATCCGGACTCTCCATCGCTTCCAACGGAAGAAATCCTGGGTCCAAACCCTCCAACAAGGGTCAGTTGAGAGCTGCACATGTGCACAAAGATATGTGAAGGTAAACAGAAACTACCAATCCAACCATCTACACAATACATATATAAATACATATATATATAAATACATATATATATAAATACATATATATATATATATAGATAGATAGATAGATAGATAGATAGATATATATATATATATATTATGTATTCTATATATATATGATCAGAATCAGAACCATATATATATACATAATCATAGAACATATACAATCATATATATATACATAATCATAGAACATATACAATCACATATATATACACATACAATCATATATATACATATACAACCAAATATAATATATAATTTATATGTATATATCATTTGATACATTTATGAATAGATGAACATCATCATATATCAAATCAAATGAGAATCTATTCATCTGTGATCGTATGTTCAATTTCTTTGTCGTGCCGGGCGTCCGTAAGTGGCCCATAATTCGGCTGAAGAAAAGGTTCCATAGCAATGGACCAGCTCCGTTCCTGGCGAAAGCCAAAACGCCTAAGGGGTTTTTGGACCTTTAAAGATGGCCACACATTGGGGCCAAAGACTGGCTGTTTCTAACAGAAAATGATCAAAAAAATATCGAAGTGTCGATTGGTGTCGTATTTTTTTGTTGACCATTGATGACAATGACATACACATGTAAATGTAAATATGTAAATACTGCTGATGAGAAGCAATCATCTTGCTTTGGTTGAAGTTGGATATTTAGGATCATACAGCATGAATCAATGTGTAGCAATGAACACTGACAATGAATCCGTAATATGCCACTACTTGTTACAATGAAGCCTTCGCTCAATTCTGGTCTGATGAAATGGACACCATATTTTTGTAAAAAAAAAAGTTAACATTTGCATGCTCAATAAGTTTAATGTCCGAAAGAAGGGGACCCAAAGTATCAGATTTAGACTTTACCTGGCCGAGGGAAAGGTTAAAATTTGGACAAGTCATTTTGAAAATCTTCTCATTGACGGGATTCTCCACCATTATAAATTATGATATATTCAACATCTGCATGTGAGGCAATGACGTTGCCCTTCTAAAAAAAACATTTAACTACTTAGACTAGCATGGGAATCCTGACCGAATGTCTTGTTGCACCAATCAAAAAGACGATCGCAGTCATGTTGGAGTTATGACACCGGCTTCAACAGATAAAGTTGATTTCAGAAAAAAAAACACATTCAGAAACAGAATCACCGAAAATTTCAACCCGATAGGAAGAATCACCAGAAAAAAAACATGTTTTTTCTCAGACTAAGTATTTTTTGTTTTTAGTTTGTTTTTATTTTGTTTTTTCTTGATTTTGGTTGTCTAGTTTGTTTTTTTCTGTTTGCTCTGTTCTTTTTCTTCATAATAAAACCCTATATTCTCTGTACTGTTGGACTCATAATGATGGAGGTGCTTCTCAACACCCAGTGCCGGCACTTCTCGTTCGTGAGCCAGTCATTGTTTGTGGCCTACACCTCACAAGTACGGAAGGTGCCGGGACCTGTCGAACTTGAGCCGCAAGCCTGTCTACCAACTGCTTTCGGCAAGACCCACCGCTAATGTACAAACCAAACAACAACTGTGCAAATATAAAAATATGTATACTATCATGTATAGCTCTTCCTTTTTCACACCCACGCGACTTGAACCCACAGATAATTATTCAATATAATTCAACCTTTTGCGCTATTTTTTTTGGTACAACACCCCATGCTTCCAACAGAACCGCGGACATGACCGGGTGACATGCCTCTGGGGATGGAATGCTCAGCATGCAGCATTGCACCCTCTTCCAAGTTGCCGCGGAACCTACCACGATGGTAGCGGTGGACCCAGCCTATTTTTTCAGGATTTTGAGATTGAGATGATATAGTTGGGTATTCAATAGTCAGCCGGAATATATCTTGACGATATCTTAAATAGAACACAAACTATAGAAAACACAAACTATAGAAAACTATAGACATATAGAACTTGGCTTCTGGTTACTTGTTTTTTATCCACTAGCCACACAGAAAAAAAGGGATGTTTGATTACAGGAACCCTCCCCACCAGCAATTCCAGCTGTTGGCGGCGGAGGTCAATGGCACGAAGCTGTTGACCAGGTCCTTAGTGGGTGGAATGGTTGCCCCAGAGATCACCTGATCGACTCAGGATGACTTGATTAATGTCGCCTTTATAAAGTTAGAGCAAAGTTTTACAATCAACATAAAATCAAGATTATCCCGTGAAAACAAGTCTGTGTGATGTTCTATGACATAGGTTCTACCAAAAAAACAAAAACAATGGAAATATACCAACCAACATAATTCAACATGTTGGTTTCACTGGAAATAAGTTCTCTGGGCAAGAGAATGCAGTGACCAGAAAAGGGGCCCCTGGCGGGACATCCCTGGTTTCCTACGGATGAAACATAGCTTTGGCGAAGCGACATTTTGGGATACGTTGACCAAGCCACTCAACCGATTAGTGAGTACTCACACAAGGCCCGTCTCATTGTAGGTAGTATTTCAATCTTGGGGAACGGGATTGTTAAATCATATCAAATCATGTGTATATGATATATATAATTATATATATATAATATTATATATTATATAATATTTGATTTATATATAATATATAATATATCATATATGTATATAATATATATATATATATAATATATATATATATATATAATATAATATATATATATATATAATAATATATTATATTATATATAATATTATACACAATATTATATATGATCAACCATGTTTTTATCCATACTTATGTAAACATATGTAAACCATATGTAATGTGTTTAGACATACTGAAATCATTCAAAACAATACCAAAGTATCCATTCTGAGCAAATACTTTGCCACAAGACCATGTCCCAGCTGCAATAAATGGCACCAACGCCCGAAGCACCCGACCCTTCTCATCCGTGATGTTGAAGGACCTGGTCACTGGCCGGTGCTGGCCGGCCCCAACAAATATGAAAGTCCACCGGAGAATCCTCTTAATCCTATGGTTGTATTAAAACAAAAATGTATATAGAATTACATAGATAATCATAGATATATGATGATATATGTGTATGTAATCCTGATTCTATGGTTGCAAGTAGATTTACCCACATGACGAAGGGTTTAGCCCCGAGTGCGCCAGCAACCCGTTGGAACTATCATCCCAATGCCAGCGGTTTTTCCAAAAGCTATAAAATCCACCGGCCCCATGAAACAAATAACCATACTTCTATTAGGGTTTCATTTAGGGATGCATACAATGGCGAGAAGTGCGCATGGCTGTGGCAAGATGAAATATGAACACTCCAGACTGGCCAAAAAGTGAAAAATGGGAAAAGGCCGAAACGCATGAAGTCCGCAGAGGGTTCACTTTTCCGACTGATTTTTCTAGAAATTCGTCTCACAAAGGTCATAAAACACTGCGCCTGCGCAGTGAAATGTGCCTCCTTAAGACGTTAATTATTCCGTTCCGGGCAAACCCTCAGTCTTGCTCGTAGATTTACAACATGAACCTCTCAATCTGAACAAGTCATGGCTACTTGCGATGTTCTATGATCTGATCTGGGACAACCGGGACGTACATCGCTTGGCATAATGCAGATTGCACGCACATACAGGACGAAGACACAAATAGTGTTGTTTGTTGTTCGTAAAGAACAATACTAATAATATGCCAACATGTATGTAAACAGTAAACAGTAGACATGTAACCTTCCTATCATGTGGTATCACATGATAACAAGCAAGCAAGGAACGAATTGAATTGTCTTTTATTGATGAACATTCCTTCTAAATATCGCAGGCTAGTTGGCTAGTCTACGGAATCCAAGCCACAACTTTCGAGAACAGCCCTGCCAAGCAGTACTGACCGTAGGGAGCTCTTGGGAAATCCCACCAAACTCACCGAATGTGGACCCCTCAGACAGGATGACCCGCTGCCTGGAGTCGACGACCAGCAACGCTTCCAACATCGACTCTTCGACCTCTCCAGTCAGTCGCGCCTGCCGCGATGCAAATCAGCCATATGGGGCTTTCAAGGGCTTTCCATAGTGGGGGTATCCCAATAGCTGGATGGTTTATTTCATGGCACATCCTATAAACACATATTAAAATGGATGATTTCGGGGGACCACCATTTCAGGGAACATATTTACATTATTTTACATTGCATATCGATGGCACCAACTCAGACAGTCCCAGGATAGATAGATTCAAAAGGTAAAACGTGCAACAACTTTGAGCTGATTCGATTGATGGTGCAATATATTCATGTTTTTCAGTATGTATATGTATGTATATATCCACTACATTGGCGTCAACCAATCTGGTTGATGTTTGAGCCCATTCCTGACATTACATTAAATTATTCCGTAGAATTGGGATCATAATATATAATCACCAACAGGGTGAAACAACAAGTGTATGTCACGCGTATAGATCTGAAACGCCCAGCCATCAAGCAAGAGACTATTCCTCCAAGCTGCATCATGCTGCTTCAGAGGGAACCCTGCAAATTTCTTGGCTTTGGCCCTGAAAACAAACATGTTGAGCTGTGTCAAAGCTCAACATAGTAAATGTCTAGCAACACACACATACTTAAATGTGCTTCAGCGGCGCCACAACAATAAAAAACATATTCTCTCAATCGATTCCCCAAATGGAGGCGTCCCATGTTTTCCCATTGGTTTTGCCATGTTTTCCCATTGCTTTTCCCCATTCGAATGCCCCAAACGTCATTAGTTTCCCCATATTGTCCGACACATCTGGCGAATAACTGGCGCCTGAAAGGTGCGCTGCGCCGCCAGACTCCCCCGCAACAACTCAGCCACATACCTCCGTGGACTCAGCCAGTAGTGTGATGATTCGTGATGTGTGATGATCATGAAAAAAGAGATGTTGCCCAGCGAATTTGGGATGGAAAGGGTAAATCATGGTAAATCACAAGAAAATCTGGTATGACACTTGAATAGTACTGCTTAGTCTCCATTGCATTTGTGTGGTATCGAAGTGGTGTTGATGAAGGTTAGAAACCATTGATGCGAAGGAATCAACCTCAGTAGATACATGTTACATGATGATATATTTACAGAAATTGACAATCCCCGCGGCCGGTAAATCATCCAAAACTTGAAAATGAGAGGTATTCTACTGCAGCAGTGACAACAAAGCAAACCCTGGCAGGTCAACATGACCGTTTTGAATTTGTTAAGAGGACAATCCAGGAATTCAGTGACCTTCGACTAACACGGAAAAATCACTTGACCATTCAAGTTGCCATTCAAGTTGCCATTCAAACAAACCTCACTAAACAGTTGATGGCCAGGTATGAACCAGTTGCATTGAATGCCTTTGCCATTGGTCCGGGCATTATATATATATATTGTATGTAATAAATAGTTCTTACACTGGAAATAAAGCGAGGAAATCACATCGAACCGTCACATGCATTTGAGCCTTTTCACTCATATTTCTATAGCCGACATTAGTAAATTGGCATGAATAGATATGACAATCCATGAAAATCCACCATAGATGTCTAATAATCTATATGAGAGTTTCCTAAAATGGGGGTACCCCCTTGCCTCATCCAGTCGTCATGAACGACCACTTTAATATTGAAACCCATGGTGACGACTGGGGATCCCCATGACGTGTCGGACACCGCCATATCTCACGTCATCTGTAGATCTCCAGGTCACTCCGGTCTTCGAAGCACGGGCGGCCAATGCAAGGGATGGAGCGGAGCCAACTCCTGCGGGTGACATGGTGAATTCATCAATAAGTGGGAGATAGTGGAACTTCGCGGGATGGAATGTCATGCGACTTGCTGGGACTTGGAGTTGATGAGATTGAATGGTCATTCAAGCTTCAAGCATCAACAGTTTTACTAGTATGAGTACTTTGAGGGCCCAATAATGAGTGTGGACTACCCACTATGTGATAATGTGATACAATAAGGAATGTAATGGTGGTGTAACTTGACTGACACACACACACAACAATGCGTAACCCACCTGAAACAGATTAGACTGAACATATTTCACGGGGATATAGATTTCATTGGGATATACTGGGTGTATGTACAATGGTATATACAACTTTTACACATTGATATTTACAGGTACAGTGGTGTGTCTGAATCTCAAACTATTCAGACTAATCTTTCAGCCATTCTTGAACCCGAATATTGCACCACTCAGACTTGGGAATTTTCAGTTATCATTTTGGATATCCGAGTTCTGGATTGATTTCGGAACATCAACAAGATGCCCTATATGTATATACATATATATATATATACACACCCAGTGTTTTTCATGATTCAGATTATTCAACATCATTCAAGATGCCAAAACGATCCAAAAAGTCTGAAAAGGTCGATCTTCAACAACTTCCCCGCTGAGAAAAAAACATGTTTACTTCCTGGCTCCTCCTTGGCCGGTAGGGATGGCCAGTAAGCTTGGAACCTCATGTCATCCCCAGGGGACATGGTCATGACTGGATGATGCAAGGGAGTACCCCCATTTTAGATCATTTAGGAAACGCCCATATATATATATATAACATATATATATATATATATATGTATCATATATATATATATATGTATAACATATATAAATATATGTATAACATATATAAATATATACTGTATATATTATATATAAATATATATATATATATATGTATCCATTAATATATATATATATATATATACATATATATACTGTGTAAATGTATGACAATACACGTATATATACATATAGCGTTACAAAACCCCTAAGTTTTGCGATTTTCCAAGAGCTGTTTGTTCATATGAATATTATAGTTTCAGCAGTTGAAGTTGTGCCTCACCCTCAGAGTATCAGTATCAGTACCTATAAGCAAATGTGTATTTACGTACTTTGTTCATGCACCCTTTACAATTTCGTAGGCTATATCGCACCCATTTGATATAGTACATGTTCACACAAGGATCTGAAAATGCATGTATCCAAGGATATATTGCAATGGATTTGGTTCAAGACACTTGATGAGATAAAATTCAACACCTCAGTTACAACATGTCACCTAAACGCTTAGCCTACCCTTAAGTGAACCTCGAAACATGGACAAATTTAATGATAAAAAACAAATGTTTCACTTTGCCGACTCATTTGAGTTTGTCTGAAAATGTCTGTTTAAATTACTGTTTGTACCTGCAAATCCAACAGATTATCATTATATACTATGTACTCATTGAGCAATTGTGGAGGTTTTTTGAAAGAGCATCTCCCACAAACCCATGTCACAATGTCTGTTGACCTGCTTTATCGCTATGTTCATATAATTGTCATATATTTGCAATGCAAATCCACCACGGATCAACAAACATATACAAAAAATTGGCTTCCTTTTGTGGTACTTTCCAAAATTCTCGTCCAGCAGCGAATCAGAATCCGCTCGAGAACGTTCTTGCCTCGGCGTCAACGGGGCGAGATAGGCTGCCAATTCGGGCGAATTGGGTGTTGCTGGTGGTTGTTCTAGTTTTGGCAGATAATTTTAATGTAGATTTATAGATACACATTAATTACACTCTACTAACCAATACAGTAAATGGCCACGTATCCTCACGGATCAAGAAAGCTGTTGATGGGATGATCCTCCAAGTGGTATTTTCAGGGAGTTTCACAATGAGGGCCTTTATAGATAACTTCCAAACATGGATACAATGTTTGATATTGGGGGTGGGTCAAAACCTATGAAATTACCATATGACTGGGGGAAAAACCATTCATTAACCAGCTATTTCAGGGTACCCTTTGGGTACCAGGGGCCCTTGAACCATAACCATATAGCTATCCACACCCCTTGGATTTCATGTTATGCTGGCGGCCTAAATGGCCACATAGCCTTTGTTACCCAGTCGTTCAAGGGGTCAAAACCTGAAAACCAAATGAGAAACCTTCTGGTTCCAAATTCTGAGAGGCAGCGGCTGTATGATCGAATAAGGCGCGACACAATGATCAAACCAAAACCCTCGCTGTTGGAGGTTGAATCTTACTGAATTTTCATGATTTTTCTCAATGGATGTTCAATCTAACTGCCGCCCTGCCGCAGCTCCATTCCATGGTGCCTCTCTCACCAAGGAACAAATATCTTTGGGCCAAGGATTCGCCGTCGCCTCAACGGTGGGGATGACCATGACTTACTATTTTTCAACCATGGTGACGACTGGGAGTCCCCAGGACCTTACTTGGATGTGCCAGTCACAAGGGTGGGAAAATTAATCATATTGTAACCGAGTTGTAGTAGCATATATGAGTATGTATTATAATGCAACATGTATATATATACATATATATATATATATGAATATATGATATGTATATATATATATATATATGAATGTATGATATATATATATATATGTACGTGTATATATATATATATATATCAATAATATGTTGTACATATATTGATATAATATATATATATATATACATTTTAGATAGCACAATTATTATATACGTATACTTACTTACTATCTTATGCTCGGTTTTTACGATGTTGCAGCGCCATCTGGGCCTGCAATCAGAAGAGCTTCTGGGGGCACGCGACCTGATGCCGATGAGTGATTGCAATCTTTATGGCAACAGACAAGTGCCAGCAACGTATCCCCATAATTTACACTACCTGAATATCATCCGGATATCTGGACAATATCTGGATATTGTGAATTGTATATCTGCACTATCATCAGCATTGCTTATGTTATCATTATATATTCTTATTATCATTGTCCGGTTGTGAACAACTGAAACGAAAAAACATAGCTACTTCAGCCTGCGGCCAGCAATCGCCGGTTGGCGCTGCTCCAATGATCCCAATGCATCATCCAGCCTGTAAAAACCTGCACATACCCAAACTGTTTGGTGGTAGTTTCTACCCCTCTGAAAAATATGAGTTCGTCAGTTGGGATCATTATTCCCAATATATGGAAAATATATATAATGTTCCAAACCACCAACCAGCAAAAAAAGGAATCATCAACATGGGTCAAGGGATCACTACTGAATTGGCAGCCAATGCAGCCAGCTCCAATGGTCCAATGTGCCGTGACGTTGGCGAATTGTTAAACGTTAGCTGTTGGCAATGCCTATCCAATGTATTACCCTTTGCTAAACATATATTCTGACACAACATCAAGAAACATCAAGAAACACAAACCTGGTTGTGGAAAGGTTCTTGGGGCCTGATGGGATATAACATCCTTGCCAACCAATCGCAATCCGGTTCTCAAAAACCATCACCAGGTCGGTCAAGCGCTCGGACACAACAATTCCCCCGCAGCAAAGTCTTTGGCCGCGAAAACACCCAGTCCTGGCGGTCCGGTAGATGGGTGCGGTAGATGGGAGGTGGGAGTCCCCCAACTTTTTGGACCATGTTAAGATGTTGAAAAACAAGGAATCTGGTGATTTTTACCATCATAGTTTGTGGGGGGTCTTGGGCGTCAGAGTTAATCTGGGGTATCTCTATGGGCCCACTTTTGAGGCTGGATACGACAAAAAGAAGGTCAGGATCAATGAAAACACTGAGCATGAATGTGCTCATGACAAGAATCAAAATCAAGAGAATCAGAAACAAAAGCATTACCTGGTTGTTGGTATACCTACCCCTCTGAAAAATATTGGTCAGTTGGGATGATTAGTCCCAATATATGGAAAATATATAATGATCCAAACCACCAACCAGTATAGCACTATAGTCGACTATAGTTTACAAGCCATGTGAGTTACTCAACCTGCAGGTGTCAACTGAGCTCCGCCGGAAAGCCTTCAAAAACAGGTCTGGACTAGCTGATTTGGATACTAAATTCTCAACTCTACCAAGAATCATTCCAGGTTTCCCCACATCGTTGGTGCTTGATAATACATATTTATATATATATATACATATATGATGATATGACATATATATATATATGTTGATATACACACATATATATATATATATATATTATATACAATAGTTGTTGGCAAACTTGGCGTGTTTGATGGATAAAAGCCGCCCAAAATATCGTAGCACCTCCTGCTTCGTAGGTACCTTGGCAAAGTCACCACGAACTGGAGTCAGCTCCGAAATCATCAAGGATCAAGCCATGGAGTAGCCAGTTTTCAATGGGATACCCCAGCGAACTTGGTACCCTCTGGTAAATGTTAACAAAAAGCTATGGAAGATCCACCATTTTTAATGGGTACATCCACTTAAAAAAAACACCATTTTCCATAGCTATGTTTGTTTACCAGAAGGTAACCAGGAATACTAAACAGCTAAGATCAGTGGAATTACCCAGTCTCTGAGTATCTGCTAGATTCCGAAACTAACGGCTTACATTCTCTCGGCTAGACCTGCTTGAAGAACAACTTATTTCATCGCCCATCAACGTGTGGAACCCTGGACTTTGTCTCATGACACAGCGAGAAATGATGAGAAATGCAGCGGTCAAATCCCCCACAAGTTCTCTGTGAAAATCCCGAAATATCCCGCCATAGCATCGCTTCCCGTTGGAAGATGGGGTAGCAAATCTCCACATGCCACAAAAATGGTCAGCCAACTGGCGACTGGATCCGCTGACAACTGCGTGGCGTGGAGGATCACAGAGTTTCAAAACAAAAAAGAAACTGAGGCTGAAAGCGGCAACTCGGATATCCTAAAATCCTAAAATATCCTAAAGTATATACAGCACTCATCTTAAAATCTTTGACCTCACAATATCCGGGCTTCCCATTTCCACGTCAGGAAGCTTTGCCCAATCCGCAGGTCATCCAATCCTTCCACACCAGGAGTGCCCTGCCAGCCACTGGCATTGCAGCTGCTGGGGGATTTTAAGTCAGGTGGTCTTTTGTAGTTCAATTCCAGCAGTTGCATCAGGCATACATCCTCAAATTTACTGGCATTCAAGTGACCCATTTAACTCCATCTACAAGTTTCAAGTGTCTGTGCTTTCCCTTGTGTGACCTCAAATTACCATGTAACAATGTAGATGTAATGAATTTGGACGCGCAACAGAGGACGCGGGGACTTTTTCACCAAGGACTGCTGGCGACTCGGGGTTGTCATTGGCTATATCACAAGTGTTGTAAGCAAATCAACAAAACACAAAACTAAACACCATCTTGACAGAACAAAAACCACACATGAAACACACATCTTAAGTCAACAACATTACATCATGCAAATCCAAATTGATATATCGCATGATACATTGTATCACTATCACATCTGAACATATGACCATGGACCTCAACACATGGCTGGTCATCATCTTGGCTATATAATAAAACTGAGCCTTTTGGAGGTATACTCCATTTTCAGACACACGCAAATATCACGTATGTCAAATATCAAACTGCTTATAATATGTACTGTACACATATATATAATATCTACATGTGTATATATATATATGGCATATATATATATATGTCTATATATACACAAAAAACATCAGATTCACAGTATTTGCCCAGCAACAAAGGTATTTCAATGTCAAACTCAAACATATGGGTGTCTCTGAAAAAAAATCGGAAACATATAACGGAATATGATTGACCAGCTGATTTTGGTGCCCTATTTTTAGCAATGTTCAAAAGCCTGTGTCGTCCGCTTTTTTTCTGGTTGGTCAATAGAATTCCCTATGCAACCCCATGGCATGGTGATAATCCCCAATTAATGTTGGCTAGTATAATTTCACAACAAATCATCAACCATCATTGATATGTCCACCAGTTTAGCCCCATAGTTTGATGGTTAAAGCGATTAAAGCCATTATTACATAAATGACTATTGTGGCATTAAACAACATAATGAACCGTCCCCAGAAAATGTTCATTGGGTATACCGGTATACCCCTATGTTGGCTTCCAAATGGTTATATAATGACATAGGTTTACGAAAGAATCGTCTCACCAGATTCTATACATTATGATTATATATGTACTGGCTGGTGGTTTCAACAGTTCGTCAGCTGGGATGATGACATTCCATTCCCAACTGTTTCTGGAAAGTCATTCCAAATTCCATAGTTCCAGTCACCACCAACCAGTAATCCCATTATTAAACCCATTTTAATCCCATTTTATAATCAACCAGCCATCAGGCTATCAACCGTAATAATCCAATTAAACCCAGTGTATCTACCCTCTGGTTATTTAACAGTTCGCCATGGAAAATCACCTAGGTAAGCCATCTATAAATGGGCCATCTATACCATGGCTATGTTAATAACCAGAGGGTATAATCAACCATCATTGATCAGCGAAATCAGGCTATATCCCCGCCATGCGCCAGGCCTTGAGCCACTTCACCAGCGCAGAGCACGCCTTGCAGCTCCGTTCCGGTGACCGGGCGCAGTGGCGCCTGGAACAGGCACAATGCAGGATGTTTAGATCATGAGTTTATGGCGAAATCAGGCTATCATGATCTAAATCAGACTAGATCATAAAAAATCATGAGTTGATGATGTGATATGAAATTTTATTTTCTAAACCAAACTAAATCCATGGTAAATCCATCATTTTTATCCCTTTTTTGACATGGCCAGTCTTAGAGAAGCTACCAAAAAAAAAGATCTTAGCTGGTTAGTACAGCATGTATTCCCATTTGCTGCGATGACATGCAGTACTCAACTACCCTTTATAAAGTGTAGCCCATCAAGATGGCTTACCTTTATTAGGTGATTGAACTGTTTTGACATGCCATCCAGCCATAGGGGGGAAGTTGTCACGTTTGCACGGGTGCATGAATCAACAAACGACCGAGAATATGTTTAGTAACATGAAGCTGGCAAAGCATAAGCAAACTAACAGAAATGGGCAAACAGTTAAATCTGAACTTATGATGAAATTATGACTTACAATATATATATATATATGTATTCTGTATACACATTATGTACACTGCACATATAAGTTAATTCCAAAACAACCAGCTGCCGGTCAGTGGGTAGATGTCTTGCACCGACTCCACTAAAAAACAAAGAATGCCGCCCTATGAAGGCCCTAGGGGTTCCCAAGTCACCATGCTTGTACCATGACTTAGGAAACATCCGCAAATGGGCTGGTATATGACTGAATTCATACATGTATTTATGTAAATATATATATATAAGTATAATGTATATATATGTATAATGTATATAATCCATGTATATTGTATATATATATATATATACATGTACCTACGTTCTTGCTATAGCTACTAGGAGTTCTGGGATTGAACAACATCATGTTGATGATTGGGGATATTCAATGCACCAGATTTATATCCAAAACTTGAGGGTGTCAACAGAGGACTTGTAGGTTTTTGACCCACATCCGTATCTCGTGGCACTGGACATGTGATTGATATTCCCAGGAGGCAGTGTGTCAAAACCTTGTACCCCTGTAGTTCACATCAAAATAGCTGGGATTTATGGATGTTCATCCCACTAAAAATGGTATTAATAGGTATTGATCCATACCCAGTACAGTATATTCTGATAGCTATGGGTCAAACTTGAGTTCCCCTATATTTCTGACATGAGTTCAACCCATCAACTCGTCCACGAATGGGCCATATCTTTAGGATGGTCACACTAACCCCATCAACTCCGACACCACAAGTTGTGAGTAGCTAAGACTAAGACCCGAATAGACCCAATATTTCCCATGGGTACGGAGGTTTCCTAAAATTGGGGTACCCGCAAATCACCATTTAATAGGATTTTCCATTGTAAGCCATCCTTTTGGGGGTACCCCCATTTATGTTCATTTATGAACACCTCGTCAGAGCCGCAGGGAGGACCCAACAAAGTCGCCATGCACCTCTGTGGGAGAGGCAACTGGAAAAGTGATCAGGTGGATAGAAAATGTAGGATAAGAGCCTGTTTCAGAGGCAATCAACTATCATCTCTCATCCATCAGCGACGATGAATCATCTAGTCCCTCCGAATTCGCAGTGCTGACATGTGTTTCAGACCCAGATCCATATTCAGTTCTTCAATCAACGATGATTAAAACCATCATTAAACCATCATTAAACCCATATTCAATCATATTCAATCCCTTTATTTCTTCCATCAACACTGATTTCCCCAGCTTCCAGCCCAGCCGAACCTCGAGACGGTCGATTCTTCCAGCGCGTGCCCCACGTGCCGTGGCCGCCGTGGCCGCTCCGCAAGGGACGGCTCACAGGTGCCGCGGGGGAACCATGGCGTGGGAGTAGCATCAACGGTGTCAACGGTGAACGCTGGGGGATGGAAATTGCCCAAAAATGCTCATGTCCATGGGGATTTCATGGAGATATTTTTTACCATACAATGGCGATTTCCATGGGGATTTCATGGGGATTTAAGCAAAAAAGCAATGGAGGGATGAGATTTCGGATTTTTCGATGGATTTGACTTGACCACTTCGGATGGGGATTTGACTAAGCCGCGAAATGGGATTTTGACAAAAAGAAATTGTATAAAATTATCATTTATAACATCAACAGACATATTTTGTTTCAAGGAATATGATTAATATTGGCTAATCATGTTCACAGCGTTACAACATGGCCAAGCATCACGTGAATACGAGATAATTCCAGGAGATACAACGCATTACAAACCAACTACATCATTCAGGATCTGACCGGACCACCCATAGGATTTAGCGTAGTTGCCTCTTTAACTGGACAAAATATAAACTGGACAACAAATCATATCATTTTTCAAGCATCAGTTCAACTATGTATATTTACAATTATATATATATACAATTATATATATACATATGTGTGTATATATATAAGTAAATATATATAAAAGTATATATACATATACATATATAAGTATATATATAAGTATATATATAAGTATATAAATATGAGTATATAAATATATAAGTATATAAATATATAAGTATATAAATATATAAGTATACAAATATATAAGTATATATATATATAAGTATATATATATATAAGTATATATATATATATATATAAAAGTATATATATAAGTATATATATATAAGTATATATATAAGTATATATATAAAAGTATATATATATATATGTATATATATAAGTATATACATATATATAAATATATACATAAGTATGTATATATATAGATATAAGTATATATATATATATATATATAAGTATATATATACATACATACGAGTATATACCATAAATATATATATATATACAACTACATATATATATATATATATATTCCATATCATTTCAATATTTGAGAGGTACCCCTAGTTTTATCCACCATGGCACCATTGACTGGCGTCGATCTCATCCTTTTTGTACTGCTCGCCAGTGGGGCTGGTATAACCCCGGTCGCAATAGCGACAATTTTTGGATATCTCTGGATCCCTGGTGCTCCGCAAGCTGAGCCAGGCTCAACCGTGGATTGGCTGCGGATTCACTGTGGATTTGCTGTGCTGTGGATGTTGGCTGAGGATTTGCTTATCCAAAATATCTTCCGAAATATCATTTGGATTCATCTGGACAAATAAAAACAATGCAACCTGAAAAACATGACTTAAAAGGTCATTTTGGGCTAGTCCATGATAGTACCACCTACTACAACCATCATTTACTTCGTGACGTCGCAGCGAGGTCATTATAGTTTACCCAGATATGGAGTACCTAGATTATCTAGATCAATTTCACTCAAATCCTGTCAAACAACAGGGAAAGACGATAGTGTTCTAGGAAGAAACCTGAAAAAAAGACTTCTCAAAGGGACTTTCTCTAAAGATACTAGCTTTACTGCATGTATATTTGATGAAGTTCAAGATCCTCTCCGCAAACAGATTGTCAGAGGACTACGACACATATTCATACACATAATATATATTAACACATATTAACACATATAAATTAGCATATATTAACATATATATATATATATACATATATACATATATAAACCATTCCTCCAAAGCAAAGCAAAGCAAAGCAACCAATGAACACAATACGTATATATATATATATATACACCCTTCAAAAATCATCCAAGGTATTGAGGCAAAGGATGTTCATACCCCGTCATAACCCCAAAATATGTTACACATTGATACCATTCATACGTTTGAACATTTTTGAACCATCGCCATATTCCACGTTACGTCTGGGTATCCCGCACCTTTGGACATACCCGATTTGGCATTCATCAAAGTACGAAAGTAGGTAATATATATATACACATATATGAATTTATATATATATATATGTATGATCCCGCGTCTCGTGTTCACGCCCCCCCCCCACAATAGGGTATGGGGGGTTACCTCCACAGGCGGGGATACATAGACATACACATTTGCATACTGTATGCATTTGCACATACACATACTCCAGACATATACATATACATATACATATACATATACATATACATATGAATATACATATACATATACATATACATATACATATTTCATTTACATATTACATATACATATACATATACATATATATATACATACATACTACCTACATATTATACACATGTACATATATGTATATATATATATATATATATTTACACAATATTTTACATACATACTTATATACTTATATACTTTTATACTTATACTTATACATATTATTAAATTTCACGAGCTCCTGGGATTTTAAGGTCAAGATGCAATATTTGGTGCAGTGTACGCGCACAAGGGTGGCACCAAAAAACTTAAGCGTCATGGTTTGCACGGGTTTGCACTGGATCAGCCTTCCATAAATGAAATTGGTCTAATTA
>Ga0126342_10000078_pt1:0-57500 | contig 59278 bp, 48 predicted proteins | sample Cyp1metagenome_FD_92528 | JGI IMG/M metagenome (GOLD analysis project Ga0126342, IMG submission 92528) | Coral microbial communities from Lord Howe Island, Old Settlement Bay, Australia - Cyphastrea 1 metagenome | ecosystem: Host-associated > Invertebrates > Cnidaria > Coral ...
AGACAGACAGACAGACAGACAGACAGATAGACAGACAGACAGACAGACAGACAGACAGATTGAAAAAAGGATAGACAAATAGACAGATAAAAGTAAAAATATAAAAAGAACGATAGATGGTAAGACAGATGGATGGATCGATGGATCGGTAGATAGACAGGTGGATAGACCCCACCGTTTTGGCTTCGGTTCCACGCAGGCCTTGGACGTGTACCACCGCAGGGACGCAGCGCGGTTCGATCTCAGCAGCGGCGATCGATGGCACGTCACCGCCCTGCTGATGGTGCTGGTGCTGGCGGCAAGATGAAGCTGGACATCTGGCTGAGATCGGCAACAAAATTTGTGGTTCAAGCCACATGAGGATGTAATGGGATGTAAACTTTGATGGATAATCAGTAGTAGTTCACCAAGGAGATGATATTTGGGTGTGTCTTGAAATGGGGGGTTAACTCCATCCAATGGCAATTTGATAGGTCAAAGATGCTTTAAACTCTAAACCATGGAAACTTGGGGTTGTCCAACTATTTTCAGACAAGCTTGTCCTGCTTAATGTTGGCATAGGCTGGCCAAAACCCTTTGGTACACATGGCTGGCTGGAAAATCATCATTTGGAATGGCTGGCTATGATCGGAGCAGTGACAGAAGAGGAATCATGAGGAATGTTCCAGCAAGCTGGGTCGGATTGCCATCTCACCGACATGTCTGACATGTCTCTTTTTTGTTTCCAAAGAAAAATCCTCCAAGCTGAACTTGGGAAATGCTTAGCCGGCTTGTCCTTGTCCTTTTCTGTGTGAAACTTTTGGAGCACAGCCTGTTTCTGTTGGGGCTAATTTGATTTCTTGGTTTCACCAGCCGCAGGACAGTGACAAGTTCGCAACCCCAAAGATGCCTGAGTTGATGAACTGCCTCTGTGTGGAGCCTCCAGCTGCTCCTCAGAATGACACCATGGCCGTCGACCCCCTGAACTACCAGAAATGACAGATCCCTGCAGGCCCTGGAGGTTGTGCCATGGCGGGGCACCCCAGTGACATGGAAATGGGAAATCACAAGTTGGAATGTCGGAGATGAAATGGTCCCTGTGGCCTTTCCAGAGGAGGGGTTGTGTGTCCCCACATTGCGACGCACTGAAAAGAGCGTCGCCCCAGCCCCTTGCCTAAGCGTTCGGGCTCAACTAACAATTGAGCCATTAATCCTGCAGACCAGCATCAGCTGTGTTCAGAACACATGTTGATGCTGATTTTGATGTCTAGGCCGTAGTTGTTGGAGACTTCCGGGCACCCTTTTTGAAATGTAGCCTGGTGTCGTGACATAGCTGCTGGTTTCGGTGCAGTCTTTGCGAAGCAGCAGCTTGGCTAAGTCCAAGTTCCTGCACCTCTGAAGCATAATCTCAGTTGTGGTGGTGTAATGTGGAAAATCCAACAGAAAAACGTAGCATTTGGGGATGGTCTATGCCATCCATTTATGGTAGGAATGGTTTCTAAACTCCGGGTTTACCACATTAATTAAGTGCACGCAGCCCGGGAGCTCATGATCTCGGCATGGTATGGCTACTGCAATAAAGGTTGCAGGCATTTGCAGGCACTTGACACTTGCCTGGACCCCAAGGGCGCCAGTCATGGCTTGATGTTTGGTGGATTTTTGGTGCTGCAGATTTTGGGCCAAACATGGTATGAATGGGATTCAGAAGAAGTGGCTGCTGGGGGTCCCATGTTAGGTAGCAATTCGTTTCCGATTCCTAATTCATGGGCGTATTTCTTAGGATTTGATGCCATAAGGGAGCCGAAAAGAACTCTTGTTTGCTGCCACCGAAACGGGTCGCGAGATGGAACATGAGCTTGGAACAACTTGGAGCATCCCCAATAAGGTGGCAAACCCAAAGATAAACCTCCAATCTGGGAGGGTTTATACAACCACTTTCTGGTCCAATTTGGGATTGATCAAATTGTGTAGGAAAATCACCGACATCTTGGAGCTGGGTGATATTCTATCTATACCCCATTGGAAATTATCCAAATGATGCATTGTAATGAGGTAAAACCAATAATAAACACTCCCCAATCGGGGTTTATGAAAATAGGTATGCCGGATGATGTAAATGACCCCGATTTATGGTCAGTGAATTGAATAGTTTGTGGCATTTGGTTTCCCACATTAGGAAAAACATCCTGCAAGATGTTTCGAACGAGACCCTGGGGCGAGCGGCAGGAGTCCCGAGTCCCAGACGGTCGAGAAGTGACGCGGCTGAGCAGGAATTGCAAGTTCGATGCGTTGGGAGTTAGTTTTTTTCTTTGCTCCTCCGTTGAGGAGCATTTCCAAATGATATGAATTTTTAAACAAATCAGATTACTTATATACTATGTATACACACTTATGGACTACAGTGACAGTGATGTATTTCCACGCCAAATGCCTCACACTAACCGCCGGAAACCGCTGGTTTCCTCACATGAAGCTTTGCTACAGCAGGAGTTGGGCCCAGCGAAGACAAAAAAAACAGCGCGGCCACAATGGCGCGACTCAAGAGTTTAAAGACAGCAGCACGCAAATCTAAGGTAACTTCTAAGGATTTGTGTAAGTTCTGGATAGTTCTGGCACATCCCACTCTTTAACAAATTCTTGATTTTATGAAAACCGAGCTCATGTTGATATAATTCTTGTTTCTTTTGGGAATAAAACTTTTTATGATCTGGCAATTTGACATAGCTATGGAAAATCACCATTTTTACACCATCGAACTAAATGAGCCATGGCTTTCATAGCTGTGTTGAAATACCGAGGGTAATTTCTAGAGAGTTTGCAAATGTTAGCACATCTTCTTCCAAAACGTATCCATTTTTTGTACAAAAACAAATGGACCGATTGTCCCGGATGACACAATAGTGACTAGGTTTCTTGAGTTGAGTTGAAACCACCAATCTGCAAGGTCAAACCTTAGATATAAATAAACCCCGTTTGGTCAATTTGGGGTGTCATCCCCATCAGTTTCGCACCAATCATCTTCCCTCAAGGAGGATTGGATGATGATCATGGTGCATATGAGCTGCATATGCGTATATGTTTGTTACGGTAATCAGTTTTCTTACTATTGATAATCATTGATGACCGTTATAGAATTCTTACTGATGGTAATGGAAATAATGGATTTATCATCATCATCATCATCATCATCATCATCATAATCATCATCATCATCATCATCATCCTCGTCATCGTCATCGTCATCATCATCATCATCATGATCATGATCATGATCATGATCATGCTATTTGCTGTTATTGACATTTGATATTGACCATGGCGTTTCCATTTCGCATTTCGCATCCTCGGGAAACAAAACACAACCAAGCGACGAAGCCTTCAGCGACGATGGACACGGTGGCAGGTGCGGATGCGGCGCCAGCTGCTGGACACCTTGTGCGAAGTGAGGGCGCTGGAGGTGCTGGCGAGTGCTGAAATGACCAAACTCATAGAATCGCACAATGGTCACATTTCAATAAGTATGGTCACACACACACACACACATATATATATACAGTATAAATATATATATATGTTGTATATATATAAATGTATGTATGTAATGTAATGTAATGTCATGTCATGTCATGTCATGTCATGTAATGTAATGTAATGTAATGTAATGTAATGTAATGTATGTAATGTATGTATGTAATGTATGTAATGTAATGTAATGCAATGTAATGTTATGTAATGTTATGTTATGTTACTGTATGTTATTTTATGTTATGTTATGTTATGGTATGGTATGGTATGGTATGGTATGTTATGTATGTATGTATGTATGTATGTATCTTATATATATATATAAATTGTGTATCTTATTTGTATACCACTTGTATACGATGTTGTTAGTTTATTGGTTGATGTGTCTAGTTTTTTGAGGGACTGAATTTTCATCGAGAATCAACTGGAGGTACCACTGGCCATCCGATTGGGATTGTGGTGGTTGGTAGGTGTTGGTAGTGATACTGTTCACATGTGAGCCCCCGAAAAAGATTGAAGTGATTGATATTGAAAACTACCAGACGATCAATATTTTTCGTGAGCACCCTTAGCCTTTCTGTGGCTGTGGGGGTTTCAAATTTTGACCCATAGCCATTCCGAAAACCAGGCGGGTTTGGGGAGGCAGGCGCAGCTAGTGTGGAGCCCCGGCTGTGCTGCGAGATACTCGTTGCTGTATGATGGGAATATTACCATCAATGGGGATGCATAAGTACAACGAACAATCCACAGAAATATGATGGGCATAACTGGGAAAACACACTAGATGGATTGTTTAGTACCAACTAATCTGAGTTTCGCAGATATTGCAAGATTTGATCTTGGAATCTATTCGAATGTGGTTTGATGATGCCCGCTTGTTCTTTACCATGTCGTCTGCTTCACGCTCCATCCCAGCGAACTTGACGAGGAGTGCACTTTAGACCCGACATATGGCTTTTCAACACGTGGGGTATTGCCTCTCTGAGACTAGAGGTTGATTTCCCCCCAAAATGACTAAAGACCCACCGTTTTTAAAAAAAATCCTGGCGCAAACTCGTGCAGTGCCCCGCTTGGATGCGCCCTGCTTGGTTTTTCAAGTGGTTACCTGGTGTGGCAGAATCATGATAACTAATACTTATGACTTATAGCCCAGTTACAGAAAGTTTGTGAATCCCACCCAGCTTAGAATCGCTGGTTTGTACTAGATCCCCTCCATTTTGCGACCTTGAATATGATCCTAGGTGGGCACCATCGCGAAGCTACGGATCTCAGCCACGGCACCCAGTGGTCAACGGGTCAAGACTTGTTGTTTTGGTAGGCCACCCTCCTGAAAACGAGCAGAGATACAAAAAGCCATCCTTTGCTCCAACTGGAGCCATTGAGTGAACGGTATGGTTGGTGGTTACACATGTTTACTTTTCAACCCTAGAAAAGGGAGGATGATCCCAACTGACGAGGGTCTTTTTCCAGGGGTGGCTCAAGCACCAGCCAGTCTGGTGCCATTGCCCGGTGGCCTCAGGAGACGCTCCCTGACCTCAGTACTGACTTTGGTGAGCCGCCAACGGCATCAGCCAAGGAGAGGGGGTTGGTCCCTGTTGGTGAGGGCAAGGTCGGTCTGAGGTCATGTAGAACCCTAGGCATTCCATCATGAGGTATCCTTAATGACTGTAATGCTGGTTTGTCACCCAGACATCATGGATTCTCAAAAACATGTTTTGGATTACCCACTCTTAATGGGATGATTCCTGCAGCTGAGTCATTTTTAACGTACCGTGGGTGGTTTATGGTGGTTTGATATGTGTTGTCCCTGGACCTGGCTCAACCTCAACCCTCAACACCCTAAGGTTGGGGGAGACGGCCCCTTTGGGGTTCACGTTTCCATGACAGTTATGGGCCCATTGAAGCTGCCATGCCCTCCAAACCACCGGACCGGTCCTGGCAGAACCCCGCTCCGCTGTTGGCGGCGGAGGCTTTGCGTGTGCATCTCAGATGTCTAGTGAACATTTTGGCAAGGGTCTGAAAGAAAAGTTACACGTGTGCTTTTCACCAGCAAAGAATTGGAGTTATATACACATGTATATATATATATATATCTATCTCTCTCTCTCTCTCTCTCCCTCTCTCTCGCTATATACAATAAACGGATGTCACATCCTTTGAAGAAACTGTGCATCCTGCGGCTGAGTTTGCTTTGGGGACTTGGACCTCTCCACCAGCGCGGGTGTGCGCAACCTCCTTCAGGTGGGAGTGGATTGCCATTGAAGTCATACTTTTCTGCAGACTTGTGCTGCATATTTTGGCTCAAAACATCTCAAAACCATATAAATTCGTACATATATATATATTCAAATAAAAAATCCATAGATAAATAAATAGATAAATAACATAAATTAAAAACATATATAAGCCGATTCTTCGTAAAAAATGAACCACTCGAGATTTGGCTGCAAATGATCGTTTCTGAAAATGGGAGAGAGAGAAAACAGAAGCGTGACTTCAAAAAAGGCAAACTCTGTGGGCACACTGCTGCCTGATGTTCGTAAATTTTTACACGCCAGCAATAAATGAAATACCATATCCAAGAATAGGGGACTCACTATAGTTTTTTTTAGTATCATAAACCATAGTTATTGGAGTTATAAACCCACTCACCAGTTTTATTCACCACTTTCTTTGCGTGGGATGCCAGGTAGACCAGATGTCGGAGCTACACCATGTGGTGCAGCACCAAATCTCAGGGAAGTGGCTCTTGGCGCCTCGGGCTTTGATAGTGTCACCATGGGACTGGGAAACCAAGGGAAAATGGAGGGTTTGAATGGGAAAACCATAGGAAAACCATAGGAAAACCATAGGAAAACCATAGGAAAATGGAGGTTTACCCTCTGGTAAACTAACATAACTATGGAAAATCACAATTTTTAATGGGTAAATCAACTACAAATGGCCATTTCCAATAGCTATGTAACAGATGACCAGAGGGTAGCAATTTTGCTGGTGAAATCTTCCGAAGACTTGGATTTGACCAAGAATGGGTGGTAGTTCTGCGCGCGTTCGTTTCGTTCGTTTTTGTTTTAGTTATCTAGTGCCCTCATCTAGGGAACTCTGCCGCAGCGGGGAAGGAGCTTGAAATGGGTTTCCAGCCCGAAACCAGGTGAACTTGAGAAGTGCAAGTCAAATGTTTCCGCAGGACAAGGGCAATGCCAAATATTCTTTGGCTTATAACGTCTAAGATCTAAACTTTCCATAGTCCCTGGATGATGTACATCCAAATCGTTTTCATATTCCTTTAGGTTTTCAGGTGCTTGAAACATTTTGAAACCACCAGCCAGTCACGAGCGTGAGGTTTTTTAATGGATGGAATCATGCCACGGTCTTCCTCAATTGGTCCATCCTGGCCGAGGTAGGCTGTTTGCTTTACAACGCCTTGCTTGGCGACAGCTGCTCGGCAGCACTAACCCCACCTCACACTGACACAGATTTGGATGTGCACATTTAGTCATGAGCACTTGTCGGACCTCTGAACGTGGGACATTCATTTTACTAGTTGTCATAAGCTGGATTCAAGCTTAAACAAGTTATGCAAAAATCCTTGTAATTGTTGATTACATCTCAGTTTCTTCCGGAAAAACCAGCAGCATTTGCCGCGTAAACGGCATTGTGTTGGTGGTGACACAAATCAAATCACCATTCCTATCTGATGGTTTTACACATTATGATGTTCCATGCATTTCCATGCATTTCCATGCATTTCCATGCATTTCCATGCTATTGATGACGATGATGATGCTGATGATGATGATGATGATGATGATGGATGACGGATGACGGATGACGGACGATGGATGATGGATGATGGATGATGGCTTGGATGATGGTTATGATGATGATGATGGTTATGGTGATGATGATGATGACGACGATGACGATGATGATGATGATCTAAATTGATTGGCCTTTTCTGGGGACCTGGAGGTCTCTTGCGTCGAAGCGTGGACATGTCTAAAGGCGGGAGATGTGCCATGCCTCCCATGGGGTGAAACTAGGAATATGGGTTTGTCTGAAATGGGGCGTGCCTCCGATTCAAACGAATCATCATGTTTCTCATTATAGTTGGAGGATTTAAGGGTCACATGTTGAAAGCGACCAGAAATGGATAGTTTATACAAGTTACCGAAACATGCCCTGCAAAGTCAAAATTGGAGACGTAGCCGTTGGAGGATGCAAAGCAACAAGGGCATCTACCTCCCTACGAAAAGATCTCAAAAACCTGAAGAAAACAGTTTCCAAGACTTTACTAAGCAGCGGTTGGAGAGAGGATTTACAACGTCCAGGATGGGAATTTCTATCGAAGAGTCGAATCAATACTCGATAGCAGTGGCAAATTTCTCAAATAAGCGTTTCCTCAAATTAGAGACCCCAATAAATCCACACCAGGTGGTATATCTTAGCTTCCTGCTTAAAACATGGCATGACATACCCGGAAGATAGAACAGAGGCCATCTACACGTGCCAGGTGGGCATTGCGTACCATGCGCATACTGACTAGTACAAAACATGATCCTCAAATAGGTACATTTTCCTGCAGCCCTGCCATAGATTGCCATAGCTAAAACGGTCTCACTTTGAGTAACCATGGGTCCCATGGGTACTAATTTCAGTGAGTCATCCCCCGAAGAGTGAACAGCATCCCAGAAAACTGTTGGTCCAGTGGATTTAAGTGTCTATTTTTGCGGATCTATGTTTTTGGGGGGTGAAGGTTTGGAAAAAGGAGGTGTCCTGAATATTATTGCTGGGATGTGAATTCCTGTAATTACCCCATGAAATGTCAGAGGTTAGCAACGCATCGTGGCAACTGGGTAAGAGCCTTGCAGGCCCCGAATTCATCTGAACCACCCGTCTAGGAGGTGCCCCTTCGATCCCCTTTGTTTCGGAAACCATGGCAGGTGCTCCCACATGGTCAGGGGGCAGGCGACCCGGGATGGGCTCAGTTTTGAATCGGAGTGCCAATCAGCTAATTTTATTGAGGCTTGGCAGGTGGATAGACAAGTAGGCAAGTGGTTGGTATATAATGATATATATATTATATATATATATTTATGCATTTTTGGGTAGGTAGTCATCTTGAAAGATTTCAGTTTTCAGAATGTTTTCTTGTCATTTTTTTTTGCTCTTAATTTATGTTCTATCCACACCAGGGGGAGGACTCTGATGACAATCCTCGTTGGTGAGTGGCTGCAAGCCACGCCCACTAAATTCCTGATCTACAACTGGGATAGTCGCCCTATTACGTTTTTGGTGGGTTTGTCCAATTTGTCCAACACGGTGGGATACCCTCTGGTAAACTAACATAGCAACATAGCTGTAGAAAATCACCACCTTTTATATAGTAGGTAAATCAACCTTAACCTTAAATAAATTGGCATTTCCAATAGCAAACTATTAAATATTGAGTTACTGGATGGCACTAAAGTGTCTTTTGATTTGGATAAAGTGGTGACAAGCCATGCGATTTCTGAAGGCCCTGGCCCCCGCCAGAAGAGTTTGAGGACAGGGTTGGGGCCAGGGGTTCTAGTGGGTCCATCGACTTGGAGACTTGGAACATCAAGAAGCACAAAAAGAAGGCAACAGGGCTGATGGATCATGGAGTTTCATAGTTTCATAGTGTGCCTGAAGGCAACTCAAAATCATTCTGATGTTCAATGGATTGGTTTAAGGGAACATCTTAACCGGAAACCATAGATTTTCCCATTAAATATGGGGCTTGAACCAGTAAATTTTCCCTGAAGATCCTGAAGCCAATCCATTGAGATGTGACCTGGGATGAGATGGGATGATAGCTGGGTAGGAGTCGCCACCCAAGATGTCCGCCAAGTCGATGCAGTGGCCTGGAACCGTGCGAACAGCACCTGGGACCCCAAACCCGCGCGGTGGTGATGTGCCGGTTGTTGAGCTCCGGGGTTGTGCTCCCAGTCGACATGTTCGTTGCCTAATGGAGTTGGTTCAAAATGCCTCCAAGATGAACGTCGACGTAGTTTTGGCTCAGACTCCCCACTTTCTACTCTTCCCGCATCTTCCCGCATCCCACCTGAAACCTTTTGTATCCACCATTATAGTGGTGTAGTGGATCTATAAACCACTATTGACCCAATAGATCCCATTATAATCCCATTAATGGAATTACACAGGTGGGAGAATGGGATAATAATCCACTATTAACCACCATTAACCACTATTAACCATTATTAACCACTATTAACCACTATTAACCACTATTAACCCAATATTAACCCAATAGATCCCATAATTTTCCGACCAAAAAACCTCAGGGATTTTCGGACCTCAGGTGGTCTATACACAGGTGGGTGCCTCCATCAAAGAGACCGTGCGCGGTCTCTCGCGGCAGATCGAAGTTTTGGGCACCGTGCCGCGGGCGCGAAACGTGGGGCCGGGAGGGGGATAGAGAAGTGATGGAAACTGTGGAAAGATATATGGTTAATATATGGTTAATATATGGTTAATATATGGTTAATCTTAAAGGATATGGTTAATATATGGTTCAGATGATTGGATTAATTAAGTAAATCTAGTAAGTTTCCTACTGTATCAGTCTAAGTCATCGACAAATCATCGACAAATCAAAAAAAAGCTACTCAATCATTAATAGATCATTTATAAATTTATAAATCATCTAAAATCTAAAATTGTCAGACAAAAATAGCACATTTCTATCCTTTTCGGAGCCACCTAAAACACACCACTCGTGTTTATGGCTTGTGGATGGTTGTGGCTGGGGGACAATCCCACGTTGATCTCCGAAACTTGATCCATGGGACTGGGAAAGTCTGGAATGTCCTTGGGGAATGCCTAAAATGACTTCACATTAATAGATGCTGAAGATTGAAATTTGGGGTTGACAATGGACCAAACCAAAACGGGGTGATCTGTGGCATATTGTATATAGTACATTATAGTACTATATATATATATATACATATCCAGGTTTGACCACTGGTTATCCAAAAAGGTGGAGATGATGAAGGTGGGACAATCCGCTGATCAACTCGAGCAATATGTTCGAGGTTGGGAAACATATGCAGGTGTCAGTGGAAAAATGCCTGATAAAGCCACAACATTTCTTCTAAATTATGCAAGCAACTGACAGGAATTCGACTGGGATGGCCCCTGAAGTCATGATCCGTTCTTGCCCTCAGTAACGGCTGGTTGTCTTTGTTTATGATGGTTGCAGAGTTGAATGACCCATTGACTTGCATTAGATTCTAACCTCATCAGGTCCTGATTGGTGGTTCCCACATGCAACCAATCTTTGACAACTTTCTATGTTATCACCCCACTAAAAAGCATAGAAAAACTAGTTTGCCACTATGTCAGAATTGTTTTTTTTTTTTTCCCCTACCCTCTGGTAATCTAACATAACTAATATAACTATGGAAAGATCCACCATTTTCAATGGGTAAATCCACTATTTCTATGGGCCATCTATACCATAGCTATGTTAAAAGATTGGACCTTTACGGATCTAAGGACTCCGCGAAGCTGCGCGCCATGGTACCTGGCTCGCCGGTTTGATAAAATTTTGACAGACGGCGGAGTTCGGGGAAATCCAATAGAAATGGGAGTTTTTACAGGGGTTGGTAACTGTCCCATTTTGGGAATATTGGACATCACCCTATAGTAGCCATTATAGACCATATACCTAGTGGTTGGGTGATGTTCAATGGGGACATTTAATGACCCATGTTTTATTGGCTTTGAAAATGGGAACATCATCTATAAATCAGAAGATTTTCCATCAACAATAGGGGATGTTCCATCATAAATCAGGGAATTTTCCATAGTTACCCTATAAAAAACAGGGGATTTTCCGTTGCAATGAATAACTAAAATCTACTAAAATCAACAAATAAAACAGAGCCTGACTTAAACTGCAGAAGTCCTTGAAATGAATTTTCAGGTGGTGTAAAGTAGGACGATGGACGTATCTTTGAAGCTGTTTCCTTGAGCAAACTACCACAAGTCCCAGTGTTCCAGGAATGATCCCAGAAGATCGACATTTGTCACCCAACAGCATCCAGCAGCAACATATTGTTGGTTGTACCATAAGATGAAGTATGGCATAAATTATATACTACCTCTGCATGGATATTATATATATTATATATATGAAACATATCACATATCACACACGGCAAACACACACACACATATATATAATATACTATATACATATTACACGTATGGATATCTACATCCATCTATATATGGTTCTAGGATCTCATGATCTTTTTTCTAACATCCAGATTTAACATCCGTTTTTTTTTTGTGCATCCTGAGGTGATCTATCGCTGCCGATCCTTGGGTTATAGCAGCCTCTTCATGCTGGAACGAGCCTGTGACCTTTTGCTGCGGGTGCAGGCGCCGAATCGCGCCGAGTGCGGCCGTAAGGGGCCTCCCTTGTTGGGTGAGGACAAAATGGATGGGTTATAATGGAAAATCCTATTCAAATGGACGATTTGGGGGTACCCCTATTTTAGGAAATGCCCATTTTTGGACAAATCCAAGTGGCTGTTTAAAGTGAATCTCTGCTGATCCATTTTACTATAGTGTTCCTGGTGGTGAAGTCCGCAACCTTGATCCATTTTCTGAAGGATCCTCCTTTCCTGTTTCCTCCTTGCATCTCCAATTGAGAGGCGCCAGAAACCTTCATCTCAGTTGTTGAAGTTTGTTGATGCATTTTTTGGAGTGATTTTTCTTTGTTCCATGCTGATAGTTCATGATTTTTGAACCCATCTCCCACCAACACCCATGACAAAGCTATGTATTTGGAGATACCCCCTAGAGATTGGGTTAAACTCATTATACTCCAAATGGTTCAACATCACTTTTTCCAACTTTTGAACATTTCTCCAAGCTGTTTTCACCGCCTCCCCGTGGTCCCCGTGGCGGAAAAGGCCCCGAGGCCCCGCCTCCCAGGCTGCGCAGAGCTGTGCAGGGCTCCGATGTTTTGCAACGATGCTACCGTCGCAGCTGTCGCCTCTGAAGTTGTCGCTGGCACCGTGGCGACGGCGACAGGGGGATGGTGGGCGGATGGGATACCGGGAGATCCTCCGCGAATTCGGATATAAGTGATACATATTGATGATGATGATGATGATAAATAAATAAATGAATGAATGAATAAATAAATGAATGAATGAATGAATGAATAAATTAATAAATAAATAAGTATATATATATAAATATAATGGGATAATAGGATTGTAACATGATTTAACCAAGAACAACGGGCATTTATAGGGATATAATGGGATCTATTTTGATGATTGCTTGATGTTTTACTGTAGGTTATCTCTTGTTTTTGACAAATGATATTTAGAATAGGGAATTAGTCAACTAACGATAGGGATTCAACCAACTAGTTCAAATGACATATGTATATATATGTATATATATATAGATAGAGAGACATATGTAATCAACGATGCATAGTTGGCCGTGGTTTTAACAGTTTTTTAATTTTCAACGATAGCAATAGGATGATGATCCCAACTGACGGGTGCATCACAGCTACGATATGTTTAATGTTTAATTATTGATATTTTTTGATATTTTGATACATTCAGGGTGGTTTTCCAGAGGAAGACTGGCATTAAACACATATTTTATCATGTTTTGATAACCTCCAGGTGCTTATCCGTTGTAAGCGTTAGGACCTGTGTAGAATTGCTGGGGGTTTCATTAATCGAAACGCGCCCGTTTTGTCGTCCCAGGAAGGACGACGGAGGATGCTGCTGGAGAGTGACGGCACGCTGCAGAGCATTTTACACATCCCGCAGGTGGAGGAGGTCCGATAGTCCAAGTGGCTCCGCAGGTGGCTACTCAAAACCAATTACACAGAGAGAGAGAGAGATATATATATATACACATGTGTAATAACACACAAACACACATATATGTATACATGTATATATATATGTATATATATATATATATATATATGTATATATATATATATCCTTTGGTAAACTTATTTATAGATGATTTCCAGTATTTTTGAAGTACCATTTTCGTTTCTGCATGTGCCATGGCAAAAGAGTGGCACGCGGCCTGTGCCATGTACGACTCCAATGGGATCCTGGGAGGATCATCGAAGGTAAGGAAGTCCCTCCCGGGGAATGGTCATTTGGAGGGTGCAACATGCGATGTTGTCGGAGGATGTACATTTCCCAATTTGCACTAGGATGATAGGATATGATAGGCTGATAGCCAAAGGTCGGCCTGGTGACCTAGGTAACGGTTGATCGATATCTATCAATTTGCCGGTTTGCTTCGAAAGGTTCGTGGTCCCTTTTTTTTTGCGCCACATGTATTCTTTATACACATCCATGCATGTTTTGAAACTATCTCTGCATTCAAATTTTCTGAACATGTTTATCCTCTGGTAATTTAACATAGCTATTGAAAATGGCTATTTATAGTGGATTTTCCCATTTAAAATTGTGTTTTTCCATAGCTATGTTAGTTTACCAGAGGGTATCCTCCCAATGTGTTTCCCTATGTGGCTGGCTAAGTGCCACATGATCCCGTTCCAGGTGTTATACCTCCGTGGCACGGAATGCCCCAGCATTGGACGCCACGTGCGGGATTGCGAGGCTTCACCGGAAACGATTGGGTGAACAGCAAACAATGGGGGTAGAATGGTCATTGAATGGTCATGATATAGTAGACAATGCCGAAACGGGGCATCGGATCATCAAAAGCAGATTGGGGATTTAAACAGCAAAACATCAGGGTTTAAGTATACTAAGTATACCTTTAGTTTCGATAGTTTCGACCTGTGGAGTTGCAGGGGTAAATTCAATAGCAGCGGAAGTCATAAACGTTGATCTCTGCATACTGTTGATCATCTCATCTCATTTTGAGGAGCATCCGATCTTCACCCCGCCGTCACCCTCGGCAACAGGGGCACGTGCTGTGGCAAACTCATGCCTGATTCGACTGGCAGTTGAAAAACCCATCTCCCAACAAATGCTGATCACAACGACTATCATCCACTATTAATGTTGCGGGCTAATTGATTGACCCATCCGACTACAGATTGCACATAATCCCTATCAGTAGCTGTAGCTAGTCCAGTGTCTTTTTTCGGCCATCCTGGAGTAGACAGAATATGGAAGCATCAATAAATCATTATCACCCAAATCATTCTATATTCAAAAAACTCTATTTTTGTATGATATATGATATATACATATATATATATATATGATATATATATATATATATGATATATGATATATATATATATATGATATATGATAATCATCACCCTAATAGCAATGTTGGAACATTCCATACTCGGAACTCATCTTGGATCGACGGACGGGCATCTCCAGGTCTCCATGCCCGAACCTTTCGCGCAGATCATGCAGGCACCGACCGAATGCTGCAAAAATAGGGGATGTTTTTTGGGGATAAATGGACATTACCCTCTGGTAAACTAACATAACTATTGAACATCACAATTTTTAATGGGTAAATCCACTATTTCAATGGCCATTTTCAATAGCTATGTTAGTTTACCAGAGGGTAGTTGAGGAATGTCGGAGACTTATTATGTATGATATATTTACCATATGGGTGATGGTTCACAATGATAAGTTGTAAATGACCTGTGGATAGTCAGCACATGGTTGCCTAGCTAAATGGCTGTGTGAGAAGATTTATGCGCAACACAATTTTCATAGGCTGGTTCAGACAATCATTTTCCCTATTAAAATCTATTGAATTTATTCAACATCACCACAAATTGGGGCCGTGCACCCAATATTCAGACAAATGAACACGATCCATTCAGACGTTTTGCCTGAAACGGCAGTTTTGCATTAGCAAATTATGGTGAATCGCCCCAAAAAGGGGGATACTTCACCTCGACGTAGCGAAAAAAACATCTAGCAGTGGTCCAATGGTAAGCAGAGGGGATCGAAGCTCCAAAACCGATGTGTCAGAATGGTGATTCTGGTGTCGAATTCGGCGAAATCTGGCGAACTTCGCCATTTTGGATGCATTGGATACCCTCTGGTAAACTAACATAACTATGGAAAATCACCATTTTTCATGGGAAAATCCACTATAACTGGCCATTTTCAATAGCTATTTTGACATAACCAGAGGGTACATCATATGATCTTCCTGGCAGCCAGAACTGACTAAACCTCGGTTGGATCCACAGAAATCGACTCCTTGGTGATTTCCTGGTGCTAAACGTAGGGTTGCTGGGGGTTGCTGGGATGATTACCAGTGATGAACTGGATATAACTGGATCATTCCCGAAAATTCCCTGCGTAAAACGCACCAGTGAGTTTCAAAGATCTGCATCTCAATGGGCTGCTGACCCACCATCCATCCGTAATTTCTTCTTCGCGACGTGTCGCGAGAGTCAGGTGGAAGAAGCGGCACGGAATGTCATCCCCCATGATCATCCAGTCTTGCCGCCACAGATAGCAACGTGGGCAGCAAAACATGGGGCTGAGATGGTGATGATGGTGACGAGCATTTTTTTTCGGCCATTCCCTATACAGAAATGGAAGAGCATCTTAGCTATGGTGAAGTTCTGGATTTTAATCACGACTAAGTGGTTCCATCATCATTCCATCATCATGTTCATCATCATGTTCATCATCATGTTCTCCATGAAATCACCATTTTGAATTAGTATTAATAATACCATGATGAAGTATCAGGGTGCCTCCAGATAACAAGCATCATCACTTGATGCTAATCACCATTTTGGGGGGATTCATGAAGGTAACCACACACCGGTGTTCCGAGTTGGGTGCCACCGACCGGAGGTCGTGGGGAGTTCGACCTCTGCCTGGGCACATCCAACCGTGGAGATCGCCTTCACAGGCGGTTAGCCAAGCGAAAGCGATCTGAACTTGGCTGGACATGGTAGGATCATAGGATATTGGTCCAACTGGTTGGAAAACCATAGGAAAACCATAGGAAAATGGGAACATCATAGGAAAACGATAGGAAAATGGAGGTTTACCCTCTGGTAAATTAACAGTTGGACCCTGAAAATCACCAATTTTTAGAGGTTTCACTAATCTTCCAACCCCAACAACTACCAGGGTCTATGTTAACTTACTGGAGGGTAATGTATAATGTATATTATAGGTAGGAAACTCATGTGGATATTTTTAAATTTTTTTAACCAATGTCATTTTTTGTTGGGCCAGCTATCTGTGGATATGGCTCAAAATTATTGACCCCGAAAAACTGCATGGTGTCTCATACAAACTCATACAAACAATCCTTCAAACAACAGATCCATTGATTCAGGGCCGAGTTGTGCCTCCATGTGGTTTGTTTAAACTAGAGTTTCCCCTCTTCACACAGAATATCACCATTTTTCGCCAGGTAGCGGCACACGGGAGCCAAAAAACAGGCAAACATATTGTTTTGATCAGTTTTGGTTGTAGCTTTTCTATGCTTTTCTGATTTTATGCCCTTTGATTTGGATTTGAATGGAGAAGATCATGATGAACTTTTTATTGGGGGCTTTCATTGAAATTTCAGACAAACCCATTTACCCTCTGGTAATTTAACATAGCTATGGAAAATCACCATTTTTAATGGGAAAATCCACTATAAATGGTCATTTTCAATAGCTATTTTGACATAACCAGAGGGTAGTTGCCCCTCATTGTTCGCATCTCCAAGTCCCTGCGCAGGCACCGCCGTATCCACCATGCTCCTTTTGCGTGAGATTTGTGCCATCACAGCTCTGGCGATGTCTCCTGGCAGTCGCTGGTAGGGGCCCTGTACCACACTCTCAGCCACCTACCTGGCGATATCATGACCCCACTGAGAGTGGCGTTAAACATGCGTTAGTTAGATTCAGTACCCTCTTTAGAGACAGTCATCCCATCTTTAGCGGATTCGTTGTCTTGGGCACAGAAGCCCAAGGTAGAGTCATGACCATGGCCTGAGGATAGGGAAACAGCCGCTGTGGGTTTTCCAGAGGTTCAGCTGGTCATAGCATGCCGAAGAGTGTAGGCAGCCTTCAAACTGCTCAGTTGAACACCAGGGTTTGAGCCACACCAAGGTTCTCTGCCAGTATGTCAGGAGACGAAATCCTGTTGCTTCAAGCATTGCACGCTGTGGAGGTTGTGGAATCCGATCGAACGGTCCGACGTTCCACAAAGGAGTTGCACCTGAACATAACACATGCGGAATCAACAACAGGTGGAAGAACTCAAAAGGTTTCTCCATTACAGGAACCATAGGAATAGGAACCATAGGAACCAAGGGGAACCAAGGGGAACCAAGGGGAACCATAGGAACCATAGGAATCTGAATGCCAGCATGAATACAGGAACCATAGGAACCCACGTGGCTCCCTGGAACCCCTTGGAACTGAGCGCAGAGGCCGCCTGGGGCAACAAAGCTCAACGTGCAGCTGCAGAGCATGTGCTTCTTGGCCGCACCACTTGTGGCTCGGGCAAGGCCCATGTGGTCCTGGCCTCGACTCTCTATGATTCTCGATGATTCAAAAGATCAATGACCAGTTATGACCAGTTATGACCAGTTATGGCAGCATTCAGATCTCGAGATTTGAAGCAAACTGCCACACTTGCCATACACTTGCCATACAGTTGCGCAGGCTCTCGCAGTCGATGCTGGACACGGCGCAGATCGATAGCTGCGAGCGGCATCCGAAGACGCGGGGCCTGGAGCAACGGACCTGGGACGCGTTGGAACACGCTCCTCGGCCGAATTGTTCCCAGTGCAGGACACGATGATATCCGCAATCATGTTGAACTCTGGATATTTATATTGATGTTTATTTTTTTGTTATGTATGACATATTTTAGTTTCCATATTGTTTGTTAATATCTATATATAATTATATATATATATAGATATAAATTATATATATCTCTCTTTCTCTCATGTACATATATATATATATATATTTGTTATTATATACTAAAGTCTATATATGTCTATATTGTGCACACAGTATTCACACTTGATTGTATCTATTGGCACGGATCCAAATGTAGAAACACGCACGTTTCCGCACGTTTGTGAACCTAGGGGCTACCTGAACCGGTCACAATGAAGCCTTATGACTGGGATGTAGTTGCAACAGTAGCTCCACTGACCAGAAAACCAACTGGTAATTTGTTACATAGCTATTGAAAATGGTCCATTTATAGTGGATTTACCCATTGAAAATGGTGATTTTCCATAGTTATGTTAAATTACCAGAGGGTATCAATTTGGGTGTCATTGGAAAATCACCATTTTAACGGGAAAACTCACTATTTCTATGGCCATTTTCAATAGCCATGTTAGTTTACCAGAGGGTAATCTTCTTATTTTCAGGCAAATCTATATGAGCAGAGTTTTTTAAAACCCTATACCCTATGTCGTTTGTCTGGTAGTTACCTTCCCAAAGCTTTCCAGTTTCAGTTTGTCTGGTCTCCAGCGCGTTGTAGCTCCGGCGCTTTTTGTACCCTGATGGATCCCATCCTAATGATGTGGCTAGCGCGACCGAGGGCAACCACACCAGGAATGATCGAAATTACAGGTTAGGGATCCCCAAAATGGTCCAACAAATCTGGTTTGGGGATGTTTGGGACATTGATTATGAATTGCACGTATATTTTGCAGCATGACGACCTAGGAGAGGAAGAACACACCAGTGTTTTGATCATAGATTCTGCTCAATTACTCCTTTGCAGCTGTGCCATGAAGCGTAAAGCCGTGAGCGGCCAGGTGGCAGACAGTTCCATCGAACTTGAGGTCTCCTTGCCAAGTGGACGGTTTGAAACAGTTGCAGTCCATTAGTCTGGCATGGTGACCTGAAAATTGCTGCACAACTCTCTTTAGGGCAAGCTTTCCTCAGGCTTGCTGCACCTGATGCCTTTTAGATCCGACTCTCTTCAACTCTGTGGGGTTCAAGATGGAGACAGCCTTACTGCTGTTGCACAGCAGCCAAAAATGGCTGCAACTTGGGGTGCATTTGCTTTGTGGTGTGTCGGAGGTGGCAGGGTCGTCAGGTGGGGCAAGGCACACAGTGGTGGTGACAGCTCCAGCGTCCAAGATAACTTGAAGAATGTACAGCAGATTTGTGGCACCAGCGCTGCTTTTGCTGCAGTTTTGGTAGATGAAACCGTAGTGACCTGGGGCAATCCAGACCGCGCTGGCGAAAGCTCCAAAGTCCAACATCAGCTCATGAGTGTCCAGCGGATTTGTGGCACAGACCGTGCCTAATTGCTGCGAATTGGCAGATGGAAGCGTGCTGACTGATTTGGGCAATCTGCGGTGGTTTTATAGCGCCGAAGTCCAGGATAATTTCAGTGACATGTAGGCGCATGTTCTGGAAAGAAAATGAACATGTTGCCAACTCGTCATTTGCAGTTTCTTTTTCCACATTATAAGTTATAAATCATTACGAACATTTATGAACATTATACATCACACATCATCACACAATGATTTCGTTTATCACGGAACAACATGGACCAGTATGGAACATAAAATTCCATGGCTTCAGCACCTCTCCCTGTTGCCCGTTGGCTTTCTACAGGTTCGTGCTGACTTTCTACACCTCGAAGCGCAGGTCAAAGGGCTGAAGGAAGAGCGCTTCCAGGTGCACGTTGGAATTTCCGGAGACCCTTGGAATTTCACACAGATACCATATGAATGATATGATGATGGATGAATATGTTTAGGATCTATGGTTAAACAGAATGAAACAGATCATTTAAGAGAAAACGTGTATATAAATGCGTATGAGAACATGAGAAAACATACTCTAGGTATGCAGATGCAGATGCAATCATTTGCCATATTTACATTCTTTTTTTTCGACATCAAATGACAAGCGGTGCAGGTGAAGCCGGTGTTGCAGCTCCTTCGCCAGCAGCATCGCTTCCTGAAGCTGGGAGCGCTGGTCCCGCGGCGTCATCGACAAATGGTGGGTGTTTGCACCACATCTACCCTCTGGCTATGACTCACAGTTCGCCATGGAAAGATCCACCATGCTATTAAGAACGGTAAACCATCTATTTCTATGGGCCATCGAAAAACCATGGCGAACTGTTAAATAGCCAGATGGTATCTGAGTTTTTCTGGATATCCATGAATTCATTGGAAAGGAAAGTGTCGAAACGAGCTGAGATAGAACGGGTATGAACGGGTCCCCCTGGGCATGTGACTAGTGAAACCTATTCTTGCAACCCAGATTTAGGTTCCATTTCTATTCTTTTGGATAAGAATAAACTTTTAGAATCTAGAACTGGGATGATGCGGCAGTAGACCTTGTGATTCGGCACGCCCCCAATACGGAACATTTCTTAGTTTGTCGGAGTTGGGGAATCCCAAAACACTCCAAGTTGGTCGCCTCCACATTTAGAAAGTTTGATCCATTTTCTCCAAGTCGCTGCTTGGCTGCTTGGCTTTTCCCCACCTGTTTCGTAAAGGTTTCACGAAGTTTGAGGTACTATGTCGAGAAGCCTGGCATGCGGCGGTGCAAAAGAATTGGCTCCCAGAGGCCAAGGGGAGCAACTTCCAAGGGGGCAGTTTCTTGCAGTTTCCATATCATTTTAGGTGGGGAGATGCCGTGCCATACTGCCAAAAAAGAGGAATGTATTTTTGCCAGGGTTTGCTGGCTTTTTGAAGATTTTGCCTTTCGATCTGTTTCGGACAGCTCTACTGCTTGTGGTTGGTGTTGTTGCCCCAGTCGCACCCTAGTTACATGGTCATACTGTCACGTTCTCACAGTTCTCTGTGCCTTCATCATGTGGTCTCTCATCCGCAGGCCGCTGAACTTCAGAGATGGGCATTGCATTTGGAGGGTTTTCCATTGGAGGGAGGCAGACGCTTGGCAGACCCAACATCATCCATTGTCAACCATCATCCACCATCCAGCACGAGCCTTCTCCTTGGATTTGGTTTGTTTGCGAGGCTGAATAGAACTACATTTAGGTTTCGACCCGGATTTGTGATCAAAGACCTGCCCTACTTGTGCTTCACACTTACAGAGTGCTTCATAATCAAAACTATCCCAAGTTCTATAATATGGACTGCTGAAACCCACTTCCTAAGTGCAGTGCACATGCAAATGCTGCAAAACAACAATACTTCAATCCCCCCAAAGAACGAAGTTCAAAAAATCCTGATCTAAAATACCCTCTGGTAAACGTTTACATGACTATGGAAAGATCCACCATTTTCTAGCTGGGAAAATCAACTATTTCTATGGCAATTTTCAATAGCTATGTGGGTTTACCAGAGGGTAGGGGATCCATTCAGGATGGTGCCCCCCAGTTATAAGTTGGTTTATAAACCCCATGAAAACTATAGTTATATCTACCATAAACCATAGTGAAATGGGAGTTATTTGCACCAACTTAGCTAACTATGGGGCACCACCTTGTTACGTGTTAATTGTTTGCTTCGGGGCTTACTCTGCAGAGACTATACATACCAGCGAATTTTCAGGTCGGTTGGCCTTGGCCGCCAGTGCGATGCCAGAGATGATTGGGATGCCACAAAAAGAGCCCCTTGGACATAGCCTGGTGGAAATCGATCCATGCTTCAAATGTATTGGATCAATGTGGAAAATGAACTTTAGACCAATATGATAATATGATAATAATATGGATTTATTTTCCACAGCACCAAATGGACATGATCTAAATTGATCATTAACTTTGAATATCAATGGATTGATCTAAGGGAAACAACTCACCACCGGAAACCCATGGGATGGATTGCTATCAATCCATCTGGAAGATGTTTTGCATATGTTTGTTTTCTCTGATTTGTTTGGGATTCTCGGCTGCCTAAAAGGATAGCATCTACAGTAATATAATCTAATATATATATATAATTATATATATATATACATAGCAAGGTGTTCCAGGACGCTATAGATTTTCCCTTTGACCACCTTTCATCCCATTTTCATCCCATTTTCATCCCATTTTCATCCCATTTTCATCCCATTTTCATCCCATTTTCATCCCTTTTCATCCCATTTTCATCCCATTTTCATCCCATTTTCATCCCATTTTCATCCCATTTTCATCCCATTTTCCATAGATTTCCAATTTTCCCGTCATTTCCTCTCGATTCTGTTGCCATCTTCCGAATTCACTGAGATCACCCTGAGGTTTCCCTCGTTGACGGAGGTGATGGCAGGTGCGAACGTGGCCAGCTACCAGAGGGATGATTTCTGGATGATTTCTGGTGCCAAATTCATGGGCCATCTATGCCATAGCAAACGCTTAGTCATTCCATGTCATTCCCATATCCTCGAAACTCATCATGATTCACCATCAACATCATCAACCATTAACCAAATATTAACCATGACTTTCCCATTCTCCCATTTTAACCAGGTCAGGAGGAGTCCGATCCAGCGCCCATCACGGACTTTGAAGGTCTGGCGGATGAGGCCCGAAAAAACCCCAGGTTGGCATTGGGTATGTCCTACTGGGATGATGCAAAATGAGCCGAAAAATGGTTGGTTCATGGGTTGCTTTGTGGCATTTGGATGCACGTGTTTTTTTTCCCTAAATAGCCTCTGGTTATGACTAACATAGCCATGGTATATATGGCCCATTTACCCTCTGGTAAACGTTTACATAACTATGGAAAGATCCACCATTTTATAGCTGGGTAAATCCACTATAAATCACCATTTTTTATAGCTTTTTGTATGTTTACCAGAGGGTAAGTCATCATTTTCCTATGGTTTTCCTATGGTTTTCCCATTAAAACCTCCATTTTCCTATGGTTTTCCTATGGTATAGATGATAAACTCTAACTAGCCTTCAGCAAGTCGTAGCCAGAAGCGGCTGCAGATCCTGACAGAGGCCCTGGAGCGTTTGTGGATGTCCTCGCCCACGGGTCGCGCACCCTTTCCGGCAGATTTGGGGCTGGAGGATGAGATCAAACAAGCCGAGGTGGAACTCCTGGGGTTGGAAGTGTGGGAAGGGGTTACCCAATACATGAGCTATGACTGTAGAATATTAGAGGAGCTGAAATCTAGACATCTATCTATACATCTGCACATCTATGTATCTACATATCTATATTTACATATTTCTATCTATCTATCTATCTATTTATCTATCTATCTATCTATCTAATTAATCTATCTATCCAATTAATCTATCTATCTATCTATCTAATCTAAATCTAAATCTAAATCTAAATCTAATCTAATCTAATCTAATCTAATCTATCTATCTAATTAATCTATCTATCTAATTAATCTATCTATCTAATTAATCTATCTATCTATCTATCTATCTATCTATATATATATATCTATCTATACATGTGGAAGTGAACAAGGATAACTCCATAGAGGTTTCACCGGAGCTTGGCGCCGCTTTGGAGCTGATTTCCAAGCCAAGCTGGCAGACATTTTCCCCGTTTTGGTAATAGAAAAACCATAGGAAAATGGGAAAATCATAGGAACACCATAGGAAAATGGAGGTTTATATTCACCTACCCTCTGGTAAACTCACATAATAGAAAATCACCATTTTGAATGGGTAAATCAACTATGATATGTATAAATGGGGTATTTTTAATAGCTATGTTAAATTGCCAGAGGGTAATGGACCTCAATGTGGCAATATCTCAACAATAAATGGTAAACCATGGTAAACCCAATGCCAAAAGTATCCAATTTTGAAGGGTCTCCAAACTCTGGGTCATTGGGAATAGCTCATGATTGGGGGACTAACACATTATATCCATTTATCGGAGCTTCCGCTGGAGGGCAGTGCATGTTGCAAGGCCTGTTTGCTCCCAGCCTTCAAGCCAGAAGACTGAGCCTGGGCTTGGAACGTCTTGAAGTCTTGGAACTATTTCCATAGTGTCAGGAGGATTATATACTATTGTAATCTATTCTATGAGTCTCTAACAAGGATGACTTCGCTGATTTATATCTACAGTTTGAATTTAAATAAATAAATAAATACATATTTGGTGTCAGGGTTGGTAGCACAATCACGACTTTAGGTACGGTTCGATATGTTGAGGGCTGAGGACCTTGATCCAACCATCCACAAACTCCCCCAGAGCTGCTCAGCCGAGGCCCTCATTTACATCTACTCTTCCATGCCTTGTGCTTGCATTTTGCCGCGCCCTATGATGAAACACCCTTTTCGAACTCAGGCTCCGACGGCCCGTCGGATGGGCCCAATTTTGGGCCCAGGTAGGATGTTCATTTGCCAAAAGGTCCATCACCGAAAACGTGCGATTACCGGATTCTTGAGCGAAAATTCCATGAACATAGCCAACATAGGTGAGTTGGATTTGGACCTCACCAAATCCCCAAGAATGGATGATTATGGATGATTGATGAGGTTCCTTCCCCAATTCACCTTCTTTATGTAGGTGAATTCATATCCACCTCCAGTCAAAATCTCCGAAGAGAGTTTCTGCGGGGTGTTTATCATCGAGGGAACATAAAAAACAATCCCATTGATGATTTTCTTATATTTTCTTACAGAATTACGGGGAATGGATGAGTCTGGGCAAAGTAAACCAACCCCACATCAACCTCAAAATTCCCTGAGCTGGATGAAAGGAACATTTGCAGGAGCCACCGAATATAATTGGGTGATAAACAAGCATGGTTTCCTGTAGCTTGTCCTTTGGAAGTGAATCCATCGATTCACTAAATCCATTCTTCATGTTGTGAAAATCTTCTATGTTTCACGGTCCGATCATGGTTAGATCATGGTTAGATCATGTTTAGATCATGGTTAGATCATGGTTAGATCATGATTAGATCATGTAAAACTCCTCATTTTGGATGGTTTCATCCGTTTCATCCACCATTTTTCTCCCTTTACGACACCCAAAACAACACCTTTTGCGCAGGCGACGTGCCAGCCTTTCTTCCGCTGAACCTGGGCCGTGGCTCGGCGGCTGTACGTCTGAAAAAAGTAGCGTTTATCCACAGCAAACTGTGAAAAATTAACAAAGGGTTTTTCATCATTTTCCCCGTGATATATGGGGATGGGTCAAAACCTATTAGTATCAATTTTAATGGGATGAACATCCATTTACCAGCTGTTTTGTGGTTCACTAGGTACCAGGGTTATGACTCATAGCCATATATCATGATGATGATTCCATATGATTCCCATTCAAAAAATGTTTCCATTATCATAAATATTCCCTAAAATCACCACGATGTTAAAAATCTGGTTCAATCCACGTTTTCCATGATTTTGTCCTGGTTCAATCCATCCATCTTCCCAGTAAAACGCCATGGATCGCAGCTCGCTTCGCTTCGCTCAGGCAGCTCCGAGCTGCCACGCGTGCCACGCGCCATGTGTCGCGCCCTGCTGATGCTGCCGGGCAAGATGCGACGACAAGTGGCCGATATCCACCTCCGTACGCCCTGCACGGGTCAAGATGGGTCAAGCCAACTGGATCAGTGGAAAGCCCCAGTTTTTTTTTGAGGGATATGTGTGCATAGGTCTATATGGTTTAGTATGTTTTAGTATGGTTTACAGTTTTTTTTTTGAATGTTTTGTAACGTGTTTTTTCTTTTAAATAAATAAATGGTTTTGCATTTTTTCCCTTAATGCTTTGGTCATGTTTAGTATGGTTTAGCAATGTTTAGTATGGTTTTAGTCTACAAGCATGGGGCTTCAGCCCTTTGCAATCTTCAGTGGCCCCGTCCCATTCCCATCAAGATTTAGCCCAACATGGAGGGTTTTGGCCAAATTTGGGATTTGAAGTCGGAAAGATGAGGATACTCAGGGCCTCCGGTTGGAACTGGGACGCGTGAGCTGGGCTTATCCCGTTGAAGATGAATTAAGTCAAGTGGATAAACTAACCAGAATCCTTGACCAGTTCCTCAGTTGGGGTGGATCTTGCCGAGGGCTTCCCCCATGCCATGCCAGGGATGGAGATGGAATGTGACCTCTTGGGCAAGGGTGGGAAAGCCCAGCCTGTTGTTCCACATGGTTCCAGGATTCAGGCCTCTGGTTTTTCCAGATCCATTTGGTAGAAATCTGTCCCAAGATTTTGTATTATCCTTTGAGGAGAGGGTCCGCAGTTAAACTGTGTCCAAACTTGATCTTGTGCAGTTCCGGGCCCAAGACTTTTTGAAGCCTGTTTTTTGGAAAGGGCAGTGTTTTTCTTCATCACCTCCCGCAATCCTTGTCACCCTCTTCTTATTTGTTCCCATCCCAATGACATAATTTCCCCTAGGTTAGTTGTGAAGTATTCAGTGCTAGGGAGGGTTAGTACAACGAGTCACATGACTTTCATGGTTCTTCTTCTTCTTCTCCTCCTCCTCCTCCTCCTCCTCCTCACTACTTGCTACAATCTAATGATCATCTAAGATCTATGATCATCTATCATCATCATCTATCATCATCTATCATCATCTATCATCATCTATCATCATTCTAAGATCTATCATCATCATTCATCATCTATCATCCATCATTTTTCATGGCTTTCTTATTTATATAACCCCCATTAACCCCATCGTCATCCCACCGCCTCGCCGCCAAGCGCCTCGCCAAGGTGGCACGGACCCCGAGCTGCTCGAGGAGACCGAGACCTTGGTCCAGACGCGCTACGCCGTGCAGCGACTCCGGGAGATGGCCACCACGTGCAGCGGCCGAGGATTTTTTGGGGACCTGGATTGACCCCATGATTTTCCCTATGGAAATCTATGAAAATCCCATGGGATTTCGCCCAAATTCCATGATCCGATGAGATCATCTAGATAGATTTCAGCAACGAAAATCGTTTGAATTTGGCATCATAAATGGTATAGGTCTGACAATGATGACAGTATGTCTGGCTTACAACTGGATATAATATGATATAATCACTAATGACAAATGATACCAAATTTATCCAATTATAGGTATATTGACATGGCATATATATTCGACGAACAACTTGATTTATCTGGCATGTCTGAAAATGATGGATTAAAACGTGATTTATGATGATGCATGGCAATTTTTATAGGGAATGTTGGGTTTTACACCATTGGATTTATGGGTTCCCCACTAGCCAGTTACCAGTTGGTGACATGGCAGGGCTGGGTTGTCCCCCGGTCCCCCCCTGTTTATTTGGTTTCGGGGTTCCCCAAAGCAGTGATACATATTAAGCTTGGGCACCTTCCCTGGTTTAATGCTGGTTTACAAAGCGTTGGAGTGCTTCCAGTTATAAGGCAGTTATTCCAACCCAAGTGGCAGATGGGTCCCTTTTGATTGGGGGATTGATAGGCGAATTCGTAGCTGTGCAAAAATGGGAAGCGGACGGAAATAGTGTACATCTCCAAAGTTGGGAACCGCAGGGAATGGATCAACCCTGGAGATTGACGCATCTTTTCCATTGTCCCTTGGGTCATTTTAGTTGTGTAGACGAGATATTGGAAGCAGAGTGCAATAGCCAAGACTGCCAACACATTGGTGCCCCAGGTTCTTAAACATGTCAACGGGCATATCTTGACACGAGGATTCAAATCAACCCATATCAACCCCCTGTTAATAAAGTTCTGAGAAGTGATCCCTTTTGGGATCCCCAAGTTGGCTATACTCAGCTACAAAAAGCGACCAGTTTTGTACGGCGTACCGAGGTTCTTACTGCTGGTGCCTCCAACCCCAACGCCAAAGGGCTTCCGGCAAGCCGAGGCAGCTGGGGGGAACTGCAGGGTCCAGTTGCTGTAACTTGGGGATCCTGGGGAATTTCAGCTTGTCGGTGATACAATCTTTTGCATTGGATTCGATTCTTATGAAGGTGCCACTTTCCAGTTCGTGATGAAGTGGCACTCCTGATAACTGGCATTTGCGCAGCATTGTTGAAGCATTTGAGGGACCACTTGTTTTTGTGCAAAGCACCATCCAGTACCTATCGTGCACTATGAAAATGATCACATCTATGATTTTTTTTAGGGACCATTCATCATCAAAGGTTTCCCCTCTGCTCCCACGCGTTTTGAATCGGTTTGATAGGTAAAATGCATCACCAAAGGGGAGAAGAAAAGGTGAACTTCCCACTTCGGGTGATGGATCCGCTTAGCCACGACTAGTCGCAGGGAATCTGGATCCGCGGGCATCCGACTCTGGTGACTAGCTAAAATGCAGAGAGAAACCCCTCAAAAAAACACATCCCCAAAAATATCCCAACATATCTTAAAATATTCAAAAAAACGCAATGGAGTTCTCTTCTTCAAATGGGCTTTTAGGGAATTCTCACATGTGACCACCCCTGTTTAGGAGCTGCTGGCTCGGGAGCTGCGATGTCGCGAGGAGGAACAGCGGAGGAAGGAGCAACGCGACACGTCTGGGAGCCCGACGGCGCGGCATGGGGCCCTGGGGGTTAGTAAGTTCCTGATTTGCGGATGATCCCAGTGGATGACCCCATGGGTTATAAGATGTTATAAGATGTTCTAAGTTATGAGCCCAGTTGCTAAAGACTTAAGTGACTAAGTGGTTAATAATACTGGTTATATAATGCTGGTTAATAATACTTAAGTGACTGGTGATAGAATACTGGTTAATAACTCTAAGGAACATGACGGTGATGTCAATCCAGTCCCCAGTGGTACCCTGCGGGATTGATCTTGATGCAGGGCCTTAGTGGTGGTGATGATCCTGGGAGGGAGCGAACTGGAGCTTCAAAAAGGGGTAGCCACATTCCTATTTTGCATGGGGAGCCAGTTGGAGCTATTATATACTTGAGTTTTCCAACCGCATGATAGAAGATATTAACACATTCAAAGTATGAGTTTCCATCTATTCCATCATTGAGTTTTCCATTGCTCTACCCCCCCTTTGGACATCTTTGGACCTCCGACTGTGCGGCCCCGGTAAGGAACAATGAAGATGAGCCCCCCGAGGAGATTCTTGCGGGTGCAAGAGACCTACTGATTCTGGACATCTCTGGACGAAGATGAACATCAATCGCAAAACGACTCTAAACATATATATATATATATAATTAATAGGTAGATAGATAGATAGATAGATAGATAGATAAGATAGATAAGATAGATAAGATAGATAGATAGATAGATGGATGGATGGATGGATGGATGGATGGATGGATGGATGGATGGATGGATGGATGGATAGATAGATAGATAGATAGATATGTATATATTTACATACATACATACATACATACATACATATATATATATATATGTTATAAATTCATACATAATATACCGTAGATTCCTGTATGCTCCTAGCAACTTTTCCCATTTTTTTTTAAAGATAATCTGGAACTTCTCTAGTGCTCCCCAACCTTCCAGTCACTTCAACTTGTACCGCATCGTGATGCCAGGAGCCGGTTGAGGGTTCGCAAAGTGTGGAGCAGCTGAAGGCCAAACAGGTGCGAGTGGGGTGCGGGGCATCAGGCCATGTGAGTTTTGCGCCCAGACATGGCCTGACGAATCAGGTTTTTAAACCACAGAATTTGAGGAATTTGAGGGGTGCCCAAAGGTAATCAGTCACATGGCGTGCTGGAAAATGCCCCCATTGATATAGTTCGATGATTTCCCAAGCTAGAAACCTCCATGACTAGTTCTAGGATTTTCCATTTTGCACTTTCCTGTATCTTTTTTTTGGGGGCTGTAAATGGTACAATACCCAAATGATGAAAACAGCCCCTGGCCTTGAGCCAAAAATTCCCTGGGGCCCTCATCTGTTCAGGTGCTTATTGCCCTGGAAATGGCCATCAAGGCGCTAACCGTGAGATGGGTGGATTGGGCCTTGAAAACCGCAGAAAAAAAATTCGGCTGACCGCAGGAAGTCTCGGGGGGTATGCCAATCATCAGTGGCGTAGCCAAGAACTGTACTGTAGGTGAAACTGCCAGGTATCCCCCAAAAAAGTGGGTTCAAGATTTGGTTTGGATCTATCTCACAATTTTGGAACCCCCTTCCGTCCCACAGGTTGTGATATGTTGTGATGATTTTTCACCATCAAACAGGTTGAGACTAGAACCCTGGTTGATCGGCTCTTGTGCGGGGGTTGTTAACCTACCTGGTTTATTGGGACTACGTACTGACCCAAGCAATGGGAAAATTGGCAACCCAGTACACAACCACGCAGTAAAGGGATGATATGTCGGGTTTAGCAGCCACTGCTCGCCCCTACGTGTGTTGATTCACCATCACCACTCACGAAAAAACATAAACACCGGGTATATTTAGAGGAGACTACGAAACAACAGAATCACCATCAAGGACGCCCACCTATTTGTAGAGGTTGCTGGAGACGCGGCGGCTGCAGCTGAGCGCGCGGCGGAATTTGAAGGCCTCCAATGGTGTGTTTTTATAGTTGTTTTTATTGGTGATAAACGACGAAAACCACCATTTATAGTGGTTTTATAGTCGTTTTATGGTGATAAACGACGAAAAGCACCAGTTGTAGCGGTTTTTATAGTGGGTTTATATTGGTTTTATAGTGATAAACGACGAAAACCACCATTTGGAGTAGCTTTATAGTGACAAACGACGAACACCACCATTTGTAGTGTCTTTTTTTAATAGTTGTTTTACGTTGTTTTATATTGATAAACGATGGAAACCACCATTTACATTGGCTTTTATAGTCGTTTTATGGTGATAATACCCTGTTTTTTGAATAGTTAATTATCGTAATTTGTTTAGCTAATTATCGTTATAGTTGTTGGTTTATACCACATGCAACCACCACTACATAGATAGACTTTGCATAACCCCTAGCCCAGTCATGTTTACAAACTCAACTATGGGGGACCACCCCGTAGCGCAAGAGCGTGCCCCTTCACGTTACCGTGGGCGGCGATGCGAGCGGGGGTCCCATGTTTTGGGGGGTCACCGATCACAAGTGGTTCATAATTATGGTCAGTTGCCCACAAAATCTTTTTTTCCTTTATATTTTTAGAGAGAGAGAGACCTGCAGCATCAGAATCATATCGGATATTTCTCCCTACTGTAATATTTTTTTGTTTACTTTCCAGTTTCTTATTGGAATGCAGGTGATTGGCTGATCATGGCGAAGGGGGGCCCTGGGGCGCAGAATGAGCAGGAAGCAGGCGTGGGTCGAGGGGAACATCCTGGTGATGGAGCCTGGGGAACCATCCTCAATGATTCCAAATTTCATCCATCAATCATCTGGAAAACCATCATCAACCATCAGAAAAACTATGATTAGCCATCATCATAGATGGGTTTAAGGAAAAGCTTTAACCGGAAACCCTTTTTTTTTACATGTTTTTACAATTTCCCGCAAATTTTCCCTTCAACAACACCATTTCATCCATGAACCATCATCTTTAAAAAAATCATCAAACATACGATTAACCATATTTAACCATGATTAACCATTACTAACCATGATTAACCACTACTAACCATGATTAACCACTACTAACCATGATTAACCATTACTAACCATGATTAACCACTACTAACCATGATTAACCACTACTAACCATGATTAACCATTACTAACCATGATTAACCATTACTAACCATGATTAACCATTACTAACCATGATTAACCACTACTAACCATGATTAACCACTACTAACCATGATTTTTACCATCAACGACGATAAAAACGGTGCGTTCCACCGTTGTTTGCCGTTGGATCACCTGGCAGGTCGCCTGGCAGTGAAGAACTCCTTGATCGAGTGCCATGATGCCATAGGACGGAGACCCACGGTGAGCGTTTGGGACACGTGATCACTGGCTAAAGCCCGATTTGGGGGATGAATTGTATCATGTATAGAATAAATTATAATATATATAATATAATATAATATAATATAATATATTATAATATATATATATTATAATATTATATGATTATACTTCCCTATTAGATTCTTGGGGATAAGAAACCTGGGGAACCCCCATGAAGCAAGCAGTATAAATGGCATGAGGGATAACACGGCCGAAGTGGGTTAGGATTCCAGTGGCTAACTCCGAAGGTGGTCCTAGTGGGGAATATCATGATTTTTGGTCATGCAAGAAATAGCATGCCCCAGCTCAAGATCAATTTCATTAATATCATTAAGGCATGAGACATGATCACACGCTCTTTTCACAAGTGAAGGCGCGCAAAAGAAAAGCTACAGCTCAAGTTCCGACAAGTGAAGCCAATTTTCAAGTATCAGTATAAGTATATGTCTTATATGTATCATTGATTATGCCATGGATTATGGTGATTATCATGGATTATGGATGATTATGGTGCTATATGGTGCTTATGCTGATTGTATCAGTTGATTTTGGCCTCATGGCGCATTACATCCCTCCCGTATGCCGCACCAGTCCACACCGTGGGAATCATCGTGAAGTGTGGCCTCCGATTCGCTGCCGCGGCGCCACGGCATATTCTCGTTGGATGACTCTGTTGGATGGGCTTTTGGATGGTTTAAAAGTGAGTTGTGCATGGGAAAAAACACAACTGTTCACTAGATGAAAAGGCCCTCCATTTTCTGAAAGCTTGGGCCCCGGAGGGCCTCCTTCAGTCACCCTCCCAGCTGCGAGCGTAGTCGGAGCCAAGGGAATCGAAAGACTGAAGAGACACATGGAGATCTGCTTGAGCTCCGAGGGTGGCAAGGTTACTTGGCATTGATGGAAGATCGGTCAGCCACCACCTCTACTAGTTCTGGATTCGATCTTCGATCTATATCTATATCTATATATATATATATATCTCTCTCTCTCTATATATATGTCTATATATTCATTTTTTTGGGAATGAATGGCCCACAAAAAACAACAACAATTTCTGTCCACTGAACCCTCAGAGCTATTTCCCCAAAAAAAACACCAGCCTACTGATGCGGGTGCATGAAAAAGATATCTTAGATCATCTTGGGTCCCGAGTCTGTCATGCCTTGGAAGGATGAAAGGCCGGAGAAACTTTGCGCGGTGGGTTGTGCCAGTTTCCATGACATTTGGCTTAAGAACACAACAAGAAGCGCAGCGCATATCAGCCAGCCTGGCATGGATGGATTACATGTCTTGGGGAGCCCAGACACTTTCAGCCAATGAGTACAGTACGTGGTGGTTCGCCTATGAGGGGGATAATCAGTTGTAGGCGTCCCTACAATTCCAAAACACCAACCACCACTTGGTAACCATTGGTCGACATATGACCCATGCTGACATATCAAATCTTTCTTCCAGCAATGTTTTTCCTGGAAACTGATGGACCATGACCCAAGGATACCCTCTGGTAATTTGTTACATAGCGAACTGGAAAATCACCATTTTTCATGGGAAAATCCACTATAAATGGTCATTTTCAATAGCTATTTTGACATAACCAGAGGGTACATGTAGAACATCATAGAATGCCATGGGGCCGCTGTCTTTCGGCCGTCGCTCGGCAGTCGTCGCACTCAGTGTGGCGTCGCTTGGCAGCTACTGGGATGGTAGCCTGATCCCGAGCCATGAGAGGCCATCCCACTTTTAAAGCCTTGGTTCACTTGGCTATGCCGCGGCTATGCCATTTATATATTCATGTATAATATTTGTGAAAATATTTCATGTATTTAGCATGTTTAGACGTGTAGTTTCTAGCCATGTTATTTTACCATGTTGCAACATGGCTATAACCCAGTAAGTGTCTTTATGTGAATATGGCATCCTAGTATCAATTAGTTTCCCTCAAAGATAGAAAAGTCAAATCCTACGAAAGTAGTGATCAATTTGGCATCTTTGGGCATCTTTAAAACTGGGGATTTCTGCAGTTTTCCCACGTTTTTTCACACGCCCCGAGGTGGATGGCAGCTGCTGATGTGAAGTTGAGCAACGGACGAGGGCGCCTCGGCCATGGATGTTATGTACAACAAAAACAATCTAAACATACAAATCTGATGGGTGTATGTGCTATCATGTGCTATCATGATTGCTATCATGATTGCAATCATGATTGCATATGTATGTATATAAAAATAGAGAGCTAGGTAGCTAAAGTTGGCTGAAGAGTTTTGGAATTTGGGCAGAACCTGGGCTGGGACATGCTGGGACCCAGCTGAGGCTGCCGTTGCTGGGGCTTGGGTGTGCCAGTGGCGTGAGGCAGCGCGGGTTCCGGCTCCCACAGGTATTCAATTTGTGCAACTCTTTACCCTCTGGTAAACTAACATAACTATGGAAAATAACAATTTTTAATGGGAAAATCCACTATAAATGGCCATTTTCAATAGCTATGTTAAATTACCAGAGGGTAGGTTGACCATGCCAAAGCCAACAACTATGGAGAAAAAACCTGGTCAGGGAATTCGCAGCCTTCTCTGTTTATTCACGAGGGGAGTTGTCGGGAGATGGTCCTTTAACTCTTGCAATTGACGGTGACACGGCTATTTTCGGGTCCAGAACTTCTTTGACCCTTGGATTAGTCAACATATTTGGCAGGAATCTTCAACATGACAGAACATGCCTTTGTCATCAGTCTGAAAATCGGTGAATTCGCCCTAATTTTAATGATTTAACCTGGTTGGTGGTTTCAAACATTTTTTTATTTTTCCATCATATATGGGATAGTCCTTTCCATTGACTAATATTTTTCAAGATGGTTAAAACCACCAACCAGCAATGATTCAATGGTCACTGATCATTTTTCTGCTTGAGCTTGCCATGAGGCGCAGCCACGTGGAGTCAGCGCTTCAACTGGGCTACCGACTGCTGGATACAGCGCAGGCTGATCAGCGGCATAGCTGCAGTGGGTGTCAGAAAATGGGCTAATTATGGGCGTTGACCAACAAAATCCAAGAAATGGTGGGGATTTTTGCAACAAAACGTGGGAACCATGTCAACTTCGTTAAAATTTTGGGCTTTTCCCGCTGTGAAGGGATTTTTGTCAAAAGTTTCTGGTTGCCAGGTGGGGCTACCACGAAGATGAGGTGGGTGAAGCTATTCAAGGTCTACCACGTGAAGTCTCTCGGTCCAAGGTGGAGGCAAGTGACGTTGGAAAGGAGTGCAGTGGTGCCGGGGCACCTTTCAAGTTAATCTAAAGTCATGTCCATTTTCAGATTTTGAACTTCATAGTGTACAAAATGTAAAAACCCGATAATAGCTACCATATACATTACCTAAAATGATATCAGATTTTGAACATCATCATGATGTAAAACGACATGATACCTAGACCGAAAGTTGTCCCAAGACTTTTGGAGATCAAAAAGGCATGCCGGAACAGGGTGCCCCTTTTCGCTCGGGTGCCCCTGTGACTTCTGAGGAGATCTTCTTGCAGAGCATCTCGGTGTTGCGCCGGGGATGTGACCGAAATAGCTGGAATTTCTGCTCCCACAATCACACATGACACATTACGCATTTCACACATTACACACTCTCCCTCCCTCGCTCCTCTCGGTCTCGCTCTCGCTTTCGCTCTCTTTTGTTCTATGGCCATCTATGGCCACTGCCATTTTCAACTGGGAAATGCGGTGGATTTACAGAGCCAACAGCATGAAAACATAGCTGGGGACCTGCCCAGGCAAGATCCATCCACAGGATCTGGGCTATGCCTCAACGAAGAGGGCCTTCCAGGTGTCTTTGGATCGCTTGAAGACCAGCTATCTGGATGCCATGCTGCTGCTTGGCTCATTTTGGGTGGGGTGGATGGAGGTATTACCAGGTACAGTAAGCCTGCTTAACCCGCAAATTGGATGATGTTTGCACACGACATATCAGGAAAGCGGTCAAAGCAAGAGCAAAACCAGAAAGATGGACGGGCAATTCTTCGTGCTAATTTCGCTTTTTTATCTTTGTGGATGCCCCAGACTGAACCCACGAAAGCTTTATTGCGATGTTAGGAAGTGAGGTTGCACAAACCATGGTGCTGGCCGGGCGCTTGTTCGCGAGAACCTGAAGGAACATGGCAAGATAGCTGGCGTGCTTTGGAGGCTAGATCCTGTCGCATTTCATGTCATCGGCTGGAAAACATGGCTGTCTCCATTGCAGGTCCAGTTTTTTTTTGATTGTTCTTAATGATCCAAATAAATATAATAAATCCAAATAAGCTGTTGAATGATGTTGAATGGCCTTCAGTATCCAGTTAGATCCTTGGCCACAATGATCGAAGGTTTTCTTGTGACTTCCCGACTTCGAAACTCACATTTTCAAGCCATGGGGTCCCCACATAGTTACTTCCACCGAGACTTGAATAATTAGGCACAGTGCACATCAGACATCTATACATTCGTATATGATACATACATACAAATAGATAGAAAATTGGACAAGATACAATTAGATTAGAGCAAAAATCAACTTAATTTCGATAGCTAGCTAGATAGGCAGATAGATAGATAGATAGATAGATAGATCGAAAGTCACATGCACGCTTCTAACTTCACAGCCTCAGCTCCTGTGGCAGGAGCTGCACAGCGCCAACGTTGCGCTGGCCATCGGCATCTGCGACGTGGACGTCGCGCTTCTGTCGGAGCTGCTGCGGCAGAGGCGGAGTTCCCGGGGCAGTAGCCCGGGGCCCGCCGGGCCATGGGGAAACCACTTTGGGATCTCTGGAGAAGGGTCATTTTTTGGTGGAGAATGGTGGAAAATGCTGGAATGTCATTATTCATAGAATTGGATGATGGGAAAATTTACAGGAAAGCCCTATATTTGATGGTAAAAACCATGGTTTCCTGTAGATTTTCCCTTAAACCAATCCATTGAATTATTTTTGTGGGGGAGCACCTCATTTTTTTGGGTGGAAGTTGGCATATGTTGGCATTGTTTTGGAGGAAAGCAGCTAGAATTTCCATATGTGATATGTGGGGTTTCTTCCCGTTTTGGTTGTAGGGAACTCATCTACAAGGTCCAAAAAATGGGAAAATGTGGGAAACTAAGGTGACGAGGGGGAAATCCTTTTCGGATCTTTTCGGTAACTCCCTTGTTTTTGTTACTCGCAGGACGTCGTGATTTCAGGTAACTTCACATTTTTAGATCTGGTCCCGCCGGACGCGGGAGGCAGAAGCCTCACATTGTGCAGAACTGGAAACTCGGTTGGTGTTTGTTGACTTGCGGTTTGTCGGGGACTAGAAAAGACGAAATTAAACATGATTTAAATCTCTATTTAACAACACACAACAAAACAATTGTTCCATAGTTTTGGTTGACTCGGCCTTTGTTCCTTTAAGCTTCAGTCGGTGCCTTCCCGATCGAATCTTTGACATTTGGGGAGATCCGATCGAGTCAAACAGAGCGTTTTGCTCAGGATGGATCCCTTTCATCAAGACAAAGAGCTTCGCAGAAGGTGCAAAGAGGAAACGTGGATCAACGAACTCTCAACATGATCAACGAAGTCGCAGTCGGTTTTGGTAAAGGGAGGTGAGTAAGTTGATTTGCGCAACGATGTTACTTGTATGGGTCAACAGTCTGCAATCCCGGGACCCATTGGCCGGATTTCTGCAGGAGGGGATCCAGTACCAGGCCTATAGCACACTGGGCACGCAGTGGGTCCATTTCCGAGGCGGGGATGCAAGCTGGGAGAAAAAAAACACCATTGGAAGCCAGCAGATAATTATTGTTTCGGCATCCATGTGTGTTTCTATACTTGTATAGATCACATGAACCGACAAAATTATTGTAATAATTTAATTTTGCTTCGCCTTAGCCTTGCTGAGGGGTGTGCAAAACCTTCATTACTGATACTAGTAGGGACGACCCCATATCGATACTCCAATTTTGCATGGGTCGCCTCAAAGTCTGTGAGCCCAGAAATCTTCACGGACGACCCTAATTTGCGCATGGCATGAAAATGAACAAGTAATTTCGTCTGCCATTCATATGTGCATAGTATGCGCATAGGCCGCAATCATGTGCAATAATGGCAACACTATGAATGTTCGATGTATGCATATGTGGTTAATCTTTCTGTATGCAGTATACATTTATGTAAAGCACAGACGAGTTCACGCATACATGCCGAAGCTGGCGGTTTTTGTGTGGGGTTATGGGCGAACTGCAGATCCCTCCCAACTGGGGATTGTTTCGTCGGGAAGTCTAGAGACGGGCCATGGGATGCCGGCCGGGAAAATAGGGCACCGCCAAAATCCCATGGTATTTTCCCTTAGTATGGCCATTTCGGAAATCAATTTCCCTTCTTCAGACACGCCATGACACGTTTCCGACATCTTCCACTTTCTGCCGGCTTCGTCATGAGATCGCCCAGGTTACCGTGGGCAGAACCCTGTCTTGACTCATCCGGTTCTGCGGAAGATCGCGCAGTTCCACGACCGCAGCGTGGCGCAGGCTGTGGGGTCTCCCTAGGGTTCTTGCGATGATGGCTCTCCCCAGATCCAAATGGTGAAAATGATTGAGCATTCACATAGTGACGACTTCCAAATTCAATGAAGCGATTGATGCGTTTTTTTTTGGTATTTTGATGAATCCAGGATTGACATTTGTGATGGATGGATTTGTGCTGCCAAAAATCATCAAGCAACGCTTCAAAAAACTGTGCAGATGATGGTGATCGAACCCGTTTCTTCCTCAAGATCCTCAAGAAGATATGGACACCCCACGCCCTAAATATTTAAACTGGTTGGTGGTTTGGAACATGAATTTTATTTTTCGATATGTTGGGAATATTTCTATCCCAACTGACTAAAAAAAATCAGAGGGGTAGGTCAACCACCAACCAGTAATTATTTAAATATGTCATCAAACTCTCTCCCTTCAGAAATATCAACCTCATACCGAATCCCTTAGCGCTGTCCAACAATGGTCATGTAACACACCCCCATTGTAGGTGCCACGTTGCAAGCTAGTGAGAAATGTGAGAATAAAAGTAAATCATTCTTCAGTTTCACGTTTTTTTTTTTTGATTTAGATAATTATAGATTTAGATAGATCATCATAGATCACAACTTTATATCACTACCCTCTGGTAATTCAACATAGCTATTGAATATGGCCCATTTATAGTTGATTTAATTACCCATTTAAGATGGTGATTTTCCAGTTCGCTATGTTAGGCTATGTTAGTTTACCAGAGGGTAACTCACTTTTCTAACCATGATCTGACCATGAAACATAGAAGATTTTCACGAAAAGAATGGATTCATGGTGAAAATCGATGGATTCTATAGACGTCCTTTTCCCATTGGTTGGTTGATTAATAGAGGGGTTTGAAGAAACCCCTTTAACAACAGGTAAATGATGATAGATGGTATACCAGCTCCCGGCTCCTCTATTTTTACCAAAAGGACATTATTGATGGCTTCACTTCCGGACAGCTCCGCTGCTCCGGGTTCCCGCTGCCAGGTGGTCCTCAACTGGGCGCAGCAGCAGGACGTCTCTGTGATCCCAGCCTCGACAGATCCACAGCGACAGAGGCTGGGATGGCCATGACGGATTTCTGTGGGCATCTGTGGGCCTTAAACAAAAAAAGCATAATGTGCGTGTGTACACACATATATATATATATAAGTATATATATATATATATATGTATGTAATTATACATGCATATATATATATTAGATGATATTAGATCATATTAGCTGTGTATGTATATATATATAGATATTATTTATTTTTATTAGCATTGTTATTATTATTATTACTATTATTTATGATTGTCATTGTCATTATTATTCTTCTTGTTATTATACATTATGTTCCCATGATCAAAGGTCACATTCTTATTATCTCTTATTTCAAGTTGGAAAATGTTGGAAACAGCCACAAAACCAGTCAAAAACGTGGACTTTCGACAGCAGAGCGCAACTTGAAATCCCCTATGTTTACAAAGATTTGACATGCACAAGGTGATTTCACGTTATTAGTCTATGTGAATTCCAACAGCCTCATCCCAGACCCAGCACTTCTTCTTCACCAATGGTCAAGTAGGGATACATCAACACCTATTTTGTCGATTTTCGTCGTATTTTGGGGCAGGAACATTCACCAAAATAGTTTATCTTCACAGAAGGGTATATACCAGGGTTTATGACCCATAGCCAGGTCACAAAACACATCCAGATCATCCAGGGGCTGTTGGGTCAGCTTGAGAGCAGGTCGAATTTGGAGAGCTTGAATTTCACCTTGAGACCAGAGGATCTCAGGGCCATTGATGTTTCTGGGACGATTGTGTTTTTTAGGGCTGTCGGGGGCTGTCCGGGGCTGGTGATGACCCATCCTGAATTGTGGTGATTTTTGCCGTGCTCGTGCCGCATTCTAACTGAGTTGGTCAAATATTTGGAATTCGCGGCGGCATTCTAACTTTCACTTTAAGATTGTATATCAAACCCCGCAAAAGATGCCAAACAGTGTTTCCAGGATGGTGGTTTGATATCATTTATATACTTTGTATTTTATTGAATTCTTCACCTTCTTTATAGCTGGAGGGTTGCTATACATATCCCATCATATCCCCATATTTTTCCGCATTTCCGTTGTTTAAATGACCAATTTCTGGCGGGACTTGGGGAAAAGCATGACCTCCTCACCAAGCTGCCGAGGCTTTGGATGGCACTTTAGACCATGTGGACCCAAAGGAGGCCATGATGAAAATGTCAGGCGCGGCTCTGCGGGGATCGCCGGATGCGGAGGTAATTTTTTTTGGGGAAGTCCCCAGAACAAATGGTAGATTTAAGGGATTTAAGGATGCCACCTTAGCAATTATTTAAAGAGTTTTGGTGACCCAACTAGTGACTGCTAGTGATTTTTCGGTGGATTTTACATTTTTTTCATCGGCAAATGCCGGTGTCCAATTGCCATGTTAGATTCCCAGAGGGAAAAAGAGCTGGAAAACCCTTCATGGAAAGTAGAACGCTGTGATCCGCATGAAGAACGACTACTGTATTTACTGTAATTACTTCGATTTCTCGCATGGCCGCTTGATTTATTTGTGGGTTTTCCTCTGGGAAATTGCTTTCTTTCCATCCAAGAATAGGTAGTTGACATGGGTTTCCTATGCTCAGATCTCGCCCCGCTTGAAAGCCAGGAGAGCTGTGAGCGCGTCTGAAAATGAGCCCCGGGCGGCGCGTGGTGTGTTTGGAGGATTCATCCCAGTTGGCAAGTGACTAATGACCATTGGCAGTTGCCCTAGGGTAAGCTAACATAGATGTGGACAACCCATGGTGTATGAAGGTTTTATTTTCCAAAAAACAGGGTGAATTTTCTATGAATTTCCATTTTTCATAGCTATTGAAAATGGACCAACATAGCTATTGAACTGGAAAATGACCATTTTTATCCATTTTTCAATTGAACATTTTTCTCGATGTTCCAGTTCCCTACGTTAGTTTGTGATCGATGGATGGTTGGGATGCCCTCCAAGGCTGCGCTGGCCTTTGCCCAGCACCTCCTCTCGCGGGCCAACTTTGTGCAGACCTTCTGCAAGGCGCCGAGATTTGCCTCCAGACATCATGGAGCATGGCACTTGGGAAAATGCGGTTTTAAACCTTTGGATTCACATTGGATTACCCTCTGCTAAAGTAACATAGACCCTGGCAGTCATTGGGGTTGGAAGACTAGTTTCCATGAAAAAATGGTGATTTTCAGGGTCTATGTTTATTTACCAGAGGGTAAGGACCATTAACCATAAGATGGTTTATCTAATGGTAACCATGAAAAAAACGGCAAGATCATCTTATCACATTAGTTTCGCTGGATTGGATTGGGGAACGATCTACACCAAACCATGGTTTTTGCAATCACATAATGGAGTTCCCATTTCCTGCAACAAATCCTTAAACCCATCCAGTGCCATGTGGTAAGTGGACAACTTTTTACTGGCTGTAGCTATAGCCAGGGTAACATTTGTCTACTGATCTTGTTTCCATTCCTGTGAGCATGCCCCTTCGGCCCCGTTCATACGCCCATTCTGAGTTCCAGGATGGACAAAATGCCTGGATCATCAAGCACAGCGCCTGGGACTTTCTTCACAGGTTGCAGGACCCCCCCCCTGAATCTGGGAGTCAACGCCATGGTGTTTCTTGTAAATTCATCCATTGAACCCATCCAGGACCATGCCATGGTAAAAAATAGGCTATGCCCAACTGCCAGGAATCCAGTGCGAAAATATGCGAACATCAACAAAGAAGGGCTCTTAGAACTCTTAGGGTCTTAGGGTTTCATGTTGGCTTGAAGGGGTGCAGCCTCCAGAATACAATGCAATATGTGTCAACTTTTTTTTTTTGCCACGGCAGATTCTTCACTAGTAGAATAATTATTGGGAGATAGGGGATCTTGCATGGCAATCTCAGGCTTGGATGAAGAAAAAAACATCTGTGGAAAGCTGTCGTTTACCAGGGACAAATGTGGGAAATCCAGTGATGACATTCCCTGTGAGGTGATCTGCAAGAGAGCTTGCAGGAGATTGGACGGCGCATGCTCCAATGGGTCCCTTGATCTGAAAACATGATGAGATTGTCAATGGCCATGCTGGACAGGAACCGATTGATTGGAGGTACCTACCATATATTTTAGGCCTATTTTTCGTATTTTTCAGGCCTAAATTTCAGGGAATATCCCCAGAAAATATGGTAAGTACCATGGAGTACCCTGCAACATATTCCCAACATGTTTCACCTTCTCAATGGGCATTATTGGAATTATATTGTATTGGGACTAGATTTATTATTATTTGTTGGAATCCTGAAATTGGGAATATTCCATAAATTATGGAATATATGTATTGGTTTCAATATATTTATTGGGAATATATTTATTGGATCCTGAAATTGGTTTCACTATATTGATTGGGATATATTTATTGGATCCTGAATATTCCATAAATTCTAACGTACCTCCATGTATTGGATCCTTTTTTTTTCCATCCGCTGATCCAATTCAATTGGTACCGCTCTCACCGAGGCCATTGTCAGCACGGCAGATCAGGCCGAGTGGGCAGATGTGAGTTGTAGAAGAAATCCATGAGAGAGATATAGGTTTCACCCTCTGGTAAATTAACATAGACCCTGGCAGATAGGGGTTGGAAGATTAGTTTCCATTAAAACTAGGCTATTTTCAGGGTCAACAAGTTAATTTACCAGAGGGTATATGGTTTTATATATGGATTTCTACTGAAAAGACCTCATAACTGGGATCTAGCTGGGATATCATGGAACAACACACCTATTTGAGGAACCATTATATTTTAATCCCTCTCCCCTAATATGAAACACCACCAAATATAACCTTTAACCCTGGTGTGGTATTGGATCTATTCAAGAATTGGGACTAATATTGCAGGTATTGAATATTAGCGAGATGGGATTGCGTATGTCAGAAACAGCCAAAGACTAGCGTGATACTCCCAGTGAGGAGTTGAAGGGAATAGTTGGATTCCAGGTCTTTTTCCTGACCTTACAGAATTCGATGTTCTGAACACTTCCTAGGAAGACCTAGTATAATGTGGGTAGAGCAATAATAAGCCACCCATTTGGGAGTGGTTTATACCACCTATTTATGGCGATGACTGGCGGATGGTTTATGGCATTGTTTTAAGCACATTCCCGATTCTGAAGGACCATTGTTGCAATCCTGTGGGACAGCAACTTCGCAGGTGGCCAGCGGCCGCGAGCGCATCGCACAGAAGGCTCAAGGGGCACAACAAGCTGAAGAGAAGTTGTTGCAGGCACGGCACTCAAAGCACATCTTCTCATTTCATCTCATTTCCCCATGGTTTCCCACGAAAAATATGGTTGTATGGGAGAAATAAATCTAGAACATTTGCTAGAACATAGAAATAAACATGGGACATGATTGTCACATTCCTAGTCATTCGTACTAAATCGTTTTTTTTTAGATGTTCGCTTGACAAAAGTGTATCACCTTGATTTCAGATTCAATGGCCTAATCTCCAGCATTTTTGGACCAACTGATTTGGAGTGGGCGCCGCGCCAGGTGCGTTTGGCACTGTGGCACCAGCGCCGCGATGTAAGGTCCATGCGTCTCGGCGGTGTTTAAAAACGGTGAAACCTCGGGGGATGTTTAGATGGCACGGCCATTTTTCCGCGATGCGCAAATTGACATGGGACACAGGACATACCCTTTGGTAATTTAACATAGCTATTGAAAATGGCCATTTATAGTGGATTTTCCCATTAAAAATGGTGATTTTCCATAGTTATGTTAGTTTACCAGAGGGTAGGCTACATGAAGGCATTGGTTAACAAGACTTTGGTGCACTTAAGGAGTGGTAAATTTCAGACTCATTGAGCTATGAGATGCTAAGAATTCCTACAATTACAACCAGGATTTTTGTGTTTTTTGTTAGTGAAGCAAGTTTTTTTTTTTTAAACGTGTTTTTTGTTAGTGAAGCGATGATTAAAAAAAAACAATATTTTTCTCCATAAAAATGGTAAAATTGGAGTAAAATCAACTTTCCGAGGCTCAATGCGATGGTTTCTGACCGAGTTCCGCGTGAGATGTGCCTTGGACTTGGTGTGGTCGAGCAAGTCGACCGGAAAGGCAGCCACCGGAGGAATTTTACCGCCAAAATTGGTTGGGTCCTGGAACAAATTACCCTCTGGTTATGACTAACATAGCCATGGTATAGATGGCCCATAGAAATAGATGATTTACCGTTCTTAAAAATGCTGATTTTCCATGGCGAACTGTTAAATAACCAGATGGTATCCTTCAATGGATTGGTTTAAGGGAAAATCTTCACCGGAAATTTCATGATTTTCCCATTCAGATCATGGATAGATCATGGGGCTTTCCTGTAAGTTTTCCCTTAAACCAATCCATTGAATCCTAAATCAATCCAATGACATTTGCACTGATTCTGGATGTTTCTTGACATTTGCGGACTATGCGGGAGCTGTTCGGAGCTATTAAAGTGTCCGTTAATATTCCCTATGAATTCCTAGATAAAGAGCCAGTTGAAGCTATGAATTGAGTTTCCCAAGCACATAGTTGAGGTTGGAAAGTTGAATTTTCTCAGCTGACCCTTCTGAGTGGGAGATGGGTCAAGAGTTGAGGTTTCAGTTTTGCTACAGTTGTGGCCCTCAAGAGTTATCAAAGGGATCAGAACTCCTGCAACTAAGGTTATATGTGTGTATATGCCCTCTGGTGAACTAACATAACTATAGAAGTAATGGGAAAACTCACTATAAATGGCAATTTTCAATAGCTATGTTAAATTACCAGATGGTATATATATATACCTAAACGAGGTTACAAGCCAGCTATAGCTGTTAAGGGCCTAACTAAATAGCCATTTTGGAGCTACCCTTTATGGCACAGCCATCGTTGATCCATGGCCCTGGCCCTGGCAGCGGGCCCCCAAACTTTGGTGAAGACCTACAGTGTCTAGGTGGTGCAAAGCAGCACTATCCATTCTGGCCAGTGGAACTACTATTCATAATGATTTAATCTAATGATAGTAATATAATGATAATGATGAGTGCTAATGATTATTATTACTATCATATTATGATTATTATTCATAATGATTTAATATAAGATAATAATAACGATAATAATAATGATAATGATAATGATGATAATAATAATAATACATATAATAGTAATAATAAAACTAGAAATGATGATAATGTATTATTATTATTAGCATTATATTATTCTTCTTCTTCTTATTATTATTATGAGCATTATATTCTTATTCTTTTGATTATTATTGCAATTATATCTTGTTTTCATTAGTGACAACAATAGTAGGAATTATCCGAGTGGTGCCGCCCACAAAATCACCAGAACGTGCTCTCCCCTACCAAACGAAAAAATACAAATTTGTGTGATGTTGGGCTTTGGGAGCCACATCGCGCCGCCCAGATTTGAACTGGACCGCCTGCATCGCTCGCACCGCGCCGTTTGCTCAGCGGCGTTGGAGGCGACATGGTGGGAGCGCAGGATGGGTGGAAACAACATGGGAAATCCGGGGAGGCCCGTATATAGCCTATTACTTAGCTGCTTATTGCTGGCCATTCTTGGATATAAGATTATATAAGTCGGACTAAATAGGAGTCGACTAGGAAGTTGACATATGAATAACTAGGAAGTTCACTCTTCCAATAAGTTTCTCTATAGGAGTTGACTAGGACTGAAATTGTGACCTGATGTGTAGAGCACAAAGACACCGCTGCTGCGCGAGCCAGGCTGAACACCGCTGCTGCGTGAGCCTACATGAGCAGATTGTAGAGGCGCAACATTAGGTTTCTGCTTCGAATTGGCTTGCATATCAAATACAATAATTATAATATTATAGTAAAATCTAATATGATATGTATATAATATGCATATAATATGTATATAATAAACAATATGTACTTAATATGTAATATATATACATATATAGCAACCCCCAAAATATCGAACTTTAGAATCCGGTGAGTGCTACATCAGTTTTAAGCCAACGCTGTATCAACGGGAACTGCCGGCTTGCCGCTCCGTCGGACACAATTTAGCATAACTTTGGGGGTGTCTCCCCAAAATAGATAGGATAGGTACAGTATGTTCCAACTTGAAATACCCTCTGGTAAACTAACATAGCTATTGAAAATGGCCATTTATGGTGAGTTTTCCCATTAATAGCATGGTGATTTTCTATAGTTTTTTCTTTACGTTTACCAGAGGGTAGTGCCAGCAGCAAGAATATTGAGGCATCTGGTAAACTAACATAACTATGGAAAATCACCATTTTTAATGGGAAAATCCACTATTTCAATGGCCATTTTCAATAGCAATTGACATAACACCTCCAGCCTTGACCCCCCAAAAAATGTGGTGAAACCAAGAGTAAAAACCATCCCCCAGTCATCACCATAAATAGGATAAACCATTCCCAAACGGGGGGTTTATTTTGTTGTTTTACCCACATTATATATATACAGTGTATATATATATTTATGTGTATATATATACAGTGTATATATATATAACAGTGTATATATATACAGTGTATATATATATTTATGTGTATATATATATATATATATATACAGTGTATATATATATATATATGTGTGTATATATATATATATACAGTGTATATATATATATATATAAATAGCTATTTATAATGTGGGAAACCCAATGCCTGCCATCAACCATTCTGACGCCAGAAATTGGGCTCGCTGGATGATGCCTTGAGCTACTCGCAGAACTGCTTCAGAGACTACCGGAAGGAGATGAACCAGGACGGACAAACGAGTAATTCTTGGAGCTCAAGGAGCTCAGCAATTTTTCAAACATTTTGCAAAATGTTAACCCCGGAGAAAATAAATGTTGGGGTATAATAAGGAAAATCACCATTTCAGAGCTGGGTAAATCAACTATAAATGGCCATTTTCCATGGCTATGTTAAATAACCAGAGGGTATGTATAAACCCTGGTTTATGACAATTAGGGGGGTACTCCTCCAATAGTCATTTCATCTGGTACTTTTTTATGGTACCCTCACAATTAAACAATCGTTTGGGGTTTATTAATCCAGGGTTGACATTGCTGTATGTATATGTGTGTATATGATCACGCACCCCCCATGATCTACCTTTAGCCTTTTCTATATGAGTAACCGACAAAATTAGCAGAAGACTAAAGTAGTAAGGAGTGGACATGGGATGTTCAAATTTGTGTAAAACCTTCACAACCGATAGGAGACCACCCACTTACCGATACCCTATTTTTATACATACCATGGAAATACAAACCTTCACAACCGATAGGGGACCACCCACTTTGGCCATGTCCATTACGAGCAGTAAGTAATTTTGTCCGCCACTCATATATGTATATATATATATATATTAGTTGGTTATATATGTCTATATATACACACGTTTACGCACATGTAACACACATACTGTTTTTATATATATATATATATATATATATATTTCTATGTATACATATATGTATATGTAGTGCAATCTATATATAAATAAATAATTATACACATACATACATATATATATATATTTAATATCCATAATATACATGGTTTTCTCAGACTTGTTTTCCTATTTGCAGTGCTTCCAGCCAGGGGGCTCAACTGTAGAAGCGGCAACTGTCAGTGATTTCATTGCCTCTACCCCTTCCCCGCGAATTAAATACCGCCCAGAAACCGTGGTTTAGTAGGGATTGAGACATATTTGGAACTACTGGGTGTTTCAATATTTGGGGGAAGGGATTATTTGGGTTAAGTATGATCAATTACACTTAATTGTTGCTACAGTCATGATCAGTTATATTCAATTGTCAAATATTTGATCCTATTTGATCCTATTTGATCCTATTTGTAGATTACTGCAGTTTTCATTTCTGCCACGCTTGGCAGCAGGGTGGTGTCTCCCTTAAAATTCACCGCCACCAGGGTGTGCAACTTGAGATGCGGAATCTGAAGCAACTTCTGAGCAACCAACTCCTCAAGAGCCTCGGCCGACTCGACGGGTGAATCCACCAGCCGATGTGCTCGGTGATTTTTCGGGAGAAACGTTCATGTTTGTTGCCCGGTTTGTGAGTTGCTAAATGGAAGATCCACATCCACCAGCTGGTGACGATCCCATGGATTGAATCAACCACCAAGCAGGTTGGGCAATTTTCAGGAACCATCACCTACTTATTTGATTCCCAAGGAGTTCTTATATTTAACGCATTTTAACACTATGCTTTTCTATAGATTTCCCTCAAATCATCCCATTGATTGAAGGTAAAAATCAAAGTTTCCTAGAAGTCGTCCCAGCACCAGATCCCACACCCGAGGATGCAGCCACAGACTCTGACGGTGCAAAATGCACTGAAACGCATCGAGAAAGACGAAACTTGGGATAAAGACATGGTGCTCTTTGGTGTTTTTATCTTGGGGTCCTCCAAGGAAAACGGAGATAATTAGTTGAATCACTTCTATGGACATTGTGATTTTTCGATCGTTTCGTTCGAGTTGGTGAGGTTATTTTTCGGGGGCATACCTGTATGGTCACCACCATGCTGGCAGTACCTCCAAGTGACTACACGGAAAAGGCACCAGATGGCAGTACCTCCACCAAGATCACCAAGGACAGAGATGATCCCCAGGCATTGGCGAAATTCTGAGCCGATTGGGAAAGATTGGGAGAAATTGATGCGTTTGACCAATTGGGAAAATGGAAAATTGGGAAACTTGGGAAAATTGATGGTTAATCTACATCCACATCCAATGGATATCTACGATTTGGATATGATTGAAATTGTCCATCTACATCCAATCATATCATCTACATTTGCAGGTTTTTTTTCCCTCCTTAAATGTCGGTTTTTCTTGCTGTCAGTCCGCTATATATCCAATGTCAGGCTGACAGAACTGAACCATGAATCATCCATATCCAATCTTGAATGGATGCTTCAGGGAACCAACCGAACCATGGCTCTCATGTGCTGAGCAGCACAGGTGGGCTCAGCTTTGAAGCGACCAGAGCCAGTCCAACCGCAGGTGCCCAACACTCCGCTGGATGGCTGGATGGCCAATAAAAATTGGGATAATTTGGGAACATAACCCATGATCTGGCGGTTTTTAAGCGTTTTTCTCAATCTGTTGATGTTGAGTTAATGCGATTTAAGTATCCACGAACGATGGACACAAAAGCATCCACAAAGCTGGGCCCACCTCTGATTTTCCAACGTTTTTGGAATGGTGAGCCAGACTGACCTTTCCCTCCGACAATCCAACCTGCAGGACAATGTTCAAGTTCGTGTTTTTTTCTTTTAAGTTTCTCTATTGATTTTCCTTTGAAAAACATGATTTCTGATATTTCTGGCCAGGTTCAATTAAAGTTTCACTGTTTCACTAGCATTACCCTCTGGTAATTTAACGTAGCTATGGAAAATCACCATTTTTCATGGGAAAATCCACTATAAATGGCCATTTTCCATTGCTATGTTAGTTCACCAGAGGGTAAAGTTTCATTAGCTGATGGTTTGATGCAAAAGGAGGGATCAACCTCGCCATGTTTGCCGCCTCTCAGTCATCGGCTTCGACACACTTTGGCACGGCGGCTTCGGAGTCCTACGTGGAAGCGGCGATCATAGGCGTCCGAGCGTTGGAAAACGGGCGTTGGTCAACTAAGCCGCTAAGCCTCTAGGAATGTGCATTAGATTGGCTTAATGGACATTAATCTAGGCACACCATGGTTTTTCCGAAGAATTTTGGGGGTTTTCCTGTCAATTTTCCTTTCCAATTCTTGGAAATCCTTGAATTGTTCAACCTCCATGGCCATAGGATGCAAGTCATGAATCTGATTTCCCTAAAACTTCAAGGTTTTGGCATAGCTGTTTATTGCGCTCAAAATGTAAAAGCAACAAGTGGGCGATATGCCAAAACAGGTCTGACCCTCTTCTTGGAGGGAGCACGCCAGCATAGTCCATCATGAAATGACTGATTCATTCGAAGCCCAGCAGAAACTTCACACAAACGACACTTAATACGACACTTCGAAACATCATTTCAATCCATAGAAGAAGCTCCCCAGATTTTTAGTCCCAATTAAATCCCATTAACTCCCATCATATATCCCACTAAATCCCATTAAATCCCACTAAAATCCATTAAATCACCATTAAATCCCACTAAATTCCGCTAAAATCCATTAAATCACCATTAAATCCCATTAAATTCCATGAAATCATCATGTAATCACCATAAAACTCCCATATTTCTTCCCGAAAATCCAGACCTTTCTCGCCAGCTCAAGGCCCCCAGCGTCCAGCCCTACAGCCCGGTGCGCAGCTGCAGCGCAAGGCAGCTCTGGAGGACGGCGGGATCTTTGGTGCCATGGGGTGGGCTGATAAATAAATAAATAAATCAATAGATAGAAAGATTAGATAGATTAAATAGATTATATAGATAGTTTAGAGAGATTAGATAGATTAGATAGAGTAGATAGAGTAGATCGATTAGATAGTTTAGATAGATAAGATAGATTAGATAGATTAGATAGATTAGATCGATTAGATAGACTAGATAGACTAGATAGATTAGATAGACTAGATACATTAGATAGATTAGATAGATTAGATACATTAGATAGATTAGATCGACTAGATAGATTAGATAGATCAGATAGATCAGATAGATTAGATATATTAGAAAGAATAGATTAGATATAGAATAGATAGAGTAGATAGAGCAGATAGAGTAGATAGAGTAGATAGAGTAGATAGATTAGATAGATTAGATAGATTAGATAGAATAGATAGTTTGAATAGAATAGATAGAGTAGATAGAGTAGATAGAATAGAAAAACGTAGATGGAGTAGATTTAGTAGATAGAGTAGATAGATTAGATAGAGATAGATTAGATAGAGTAGATAGATTATATAGAGTAGATATAGAATAGATAGAGTAGATAGATTAGAGAAACATAGATGGAGTAGATTGAGTAGATAGAGTAGATAGAGTAGATAGATTAGACAGAGTAGATAGAGTAGATAAGGTAGACAGATTAGATAGATAGATAGATAGATAGATGGATGGATGGATAGATAGATTGATAGATCGATAAATCGATAGATCGATAGATCGACAATAGATCGATAGATCGATAGATAGATAGATAGATAGATCGATAGATAGATAGATAGATCGATAGATAGATAGATACAGAGATAATGGAGAGAGAGAGAGAGAGAGAGAGTGAGAGAGAGATATATATATATGTAATGTTGGACGCTGATTATTGTAGGACCACCCTCAACAATTTCGGTATACGGTATGCTCTATTATTCAACATTTCTTGGGACCAGGTCTGGGGAACTCAGGATGATCAACTTAAGTAAGGATTTCAATTGATGCCAATCTACCTTCAATTGATGTTCCTTTTAAATCTTTAGACACATCAGGATTAGTCAGGATTTCAATGGATTTGAATCTACTTTCAGCTGATTTTCTTATATAACTTAAATGCAATCTAAGGATAAGTAAGAATTTCAATTCATTTCCAACTACGTTCAATTCTTTTTCCTTTAGAGCCTAAAAGAAATCTATTGATACGTAAGGTTTTCAATTGAAATCAAAGGATTATAATCTTAGATGCCGGTTGGCCCCTTCGAAACCTCTCAAAAAACGGATTAGGAGGATGATTTTACGATGTTATCAGTACTATAGATATGATGAACATTTTTAGACTTGACATGATTTTACGATATTTCATAGTTTTTTTCCCATAGTATCATAGATTTTTCATAGATTTTCATAGGCTTTACTTTATTTTAACAGATCTTCATAGTTTTTTTTTGACTCCTGGGCATGAAACTTTCACCTCTCCGTCATTAGGAGATGCACCAAGAGATTGCGCAGATGTTGGCCGCCGGCACTAGGAGCGCGGCTGACTAGCGAAGTGGTGCTATCATGGGATTTTTTCCAGGAATGTACTCATGAAGAAGAGCTTTTTTTTTTGGGGGAATATCATGAGATATCCTGGGGAAAATTAGAATACCCTTTGGTTTAGCATAGCTGTGGAAGATCACCATTTGGAAGATCATCTGTAAATGGACCATTTTCCATAGCTTAGGTTAAAGAACTAGAGGGTAATCCCCAGAAAGATGGAAAAAGTAACAAAAAACACCAAATTAGTAGGGGTTTAGTATGACACTAGGATTTACGTTGCCATTTTATCGATCTTAATGGGCATGTGCCATTAGCCAACATCAAACCTTGGGGGATTAAACCATTTTTAGTAGGTAAATCATCTACCGGTGGGTAATGTTCCATGGCTATGTCATGTTTCCAGAAGGTTGCACTTTTATAGCCCGAAATGGAACAATGCACTAACAGGCCAACATGCTTTTTTGGTGCAGGGTGTCTAAGATTGGCTATTCTATGTCTATAGAAACAGTGTTCCACACCAAGAAAAGTAGCATCAGGAAAATACGGCATGGTAATTGTTGATGTATTTATCTTTCTATATTCTTATCGTGGGTGAATGGATGCCATTACATTGGCAACAAGAACTTAGATTTATATGGCAGGTTCAAACTTCACCTAACCTTGGCCAAAACCCTGCGCGTCCTGAATTGTTCCAATTGGGTGCCTCAAGCGTAGTGAAGCTTTTCCTTCTGTGTATCAACCATTTTCTACCCATAGATCTTCGCCGACGGTGAATTAGTGCCTCACCGGAAACGACACTGATCCGGAGGTGAGATTGGGATCTTTCCCTTTTTTGGTTGGTCGTATGCTGAAAAATGGTCATATTTTCATCGCCAGGATTCACACCTTCTATGACTTGAAGTGTCAACAGCTGAAACAGTACTATGATGAGGAGAGAACGGGTAGAGAACAGATGGACGGTGCCGGGAAGACTCGGAAAATGCAGGTGAGGTCTTTGCCAGTTTCTCTGACCGCTCGGACTCACAAGGGGTTTGTCCCATAACTGCAGGTTTTACTTAAAAAAAACTGATGGTTATCAAAAGACCTTGTGTCATAGACGAGAGTGTCATAAACCGACATGAATTATGGGTTAGTTCTATTTAGTTCTTTAATCTCAAGTGGTGAATCATGGTGAATCCGTTGGCAAATGGGATGTCAACTCGTGCAGTAAATGCAGAGCAAACAAAAATGGTTTGATTCCGCCGTGTTTGATGGCTCCAGTCTGGTTATGACTAACATTTCGCCATGGTTTTTCGATGGCCCATAGAAATAGATGGTTTACCGTTCTTAATAGCATGGTGGATCTTTCCATGGCGAACTGTGAAATAACCAGATGGTATATCCCCGTTATATCCATATTACAACAACAGTTTTTGCATAGGATCCCCAAAGTCCCATGTGATCCCGTGGTTTATTAATATCTTCCCATATTGTCCTGAATCCTCGTAAAGCAACCGGATTCACATCACCAAATTTACAGAAATTTGCGCCATTTCAGTGGATGGGATTCCAACCGTCAATGATGAATTGGTGGTTTAGTGTCTTTGCTACTATTAATACCCTCTGGTTATTTAACATAGCCATGGGAAATGGCCCATAGAAATAGATGGTTTACCTATTAAAAATGGTGCTTTTCCATGGCTATGTTAAATAACCAGATGGTAATTGTTATGATCTAGTAATTGAAGAGATATATTACTATTGATCAGAGATCAATATATTGTTGGTAATAATTGTATATTACTATTACACTAGTAATATAACAATATAATAGTAATATAAGAGATCTTTGCTTTACCAACAGTGTTATGATCTCTTATCTTACTATTATACAATGGTATATATATATAGAATTATATAGATGGTATATATTACTTATATATATAGGCAAATGTTACCACGAATTTCCCACTGTAATATCCCATTCATATTAGCTTTTCATGGCATTTTTCGGCATTTTGACCCGATGATTTCCCCGCCAGTCCCGGAGCGTTTACAAAGGCGTCGCTGGCTCAGGAGTTGCACCGCCTTTGTGGCACATTGTCCTCGAACCGCGAAGTCTGGGAAAACGTCTCGGAGGCGCGGACTGAGCGCGTTGAGTTGGTCGGAGATCGGTGGATTTTTCCGTTGAACATCGATGAGAATAGTCACTTCAACGGCGAACTGAAGATGATTGGAATAATTTTGGCTCAACTCTTTTTGGATACTGGTATAATTCAACAATTCACCTTGGTGAATGGTCAAGTGAGTCATTTAGTGCTATTTGCCAAACAGATCAATGGAGATTTGAATTATTGAAGCACTAGATTTATTGGTGCATGTTGCGTTCACATAGCAGGCCAAACCAGCTGGTGAGTTGAGAGGGCAAAAACTGGAAAATTCGTTAAATTTGATGAGAAAATAAGATAGAGGCATCCAGGCACCCGGCTAAACATAGACTTTTTTGTCAGTTGGGTATCTCAGACTACCCACATAGTGATAGATTCCTATGATCAAATACAGGCAACATCACGAAGCCAATCCCTTGCAAAATCACTTCTTTGAGCGTCACACTATGAAAAATCATAATTAGAATGTTTGAACGACAATGCGCATCCACAACAAGAATGATCAATGATAATTGACAACAATAGTGACTATGTGGGTCCCAGACAATCATTTCTGGGTTTGCTCAAAATGGTCCTGGAAAATCATGACTCTGGGAACAGAATTTTGCAGAACAGAAACCCAGGAAAATTTATGGGTTTCTGGCACTCATCCAACCATTTTTCAATCATTTTCCAGGCAAGACCTTCCTGGATTTTGCAGGTTTTTTACGGCCTTTCCGGGGCCGTGTATTTTTGGTCCCTAATGATAACAACAATCATGATAGTATATATATATATAATATATAGTAATCACCAGCAGAAAATACCCTGAGAATAATCCCTGGCTCTCTGTAAATGATATTAAAGCCAGCTATTATCAACTACTATTGTTTAGTCATTCTCACTGACCACTCAATAAATATATTCCTCTACTATTGATATTTGGCAAATACTAATTAGTACAAACACCATTATATATTATTGTTGTTGTTGTTGTTGCTATTGCTGTTGCTGTTGCTGTTGCTGTCGCTGTTGCTGTTGTTGTTGTTGTTGTTGTTGTTACATGGTTTAGCATTAACGACAAATGTGACCTACTACTGTGGTTAAACGTCATTTATGTTATTATTGTTAATAATGACAATGCCACTAACAGCAACAAGACCAATAACAACAACAATAATAATAGTGACAATAATTATGATACTGATTGATATATAACAACAATAAACAACCATTATTATGATAATGATAATGACAATAATGACAATAATGACAATAATGACAATAATAATGATCACACTGAAAACAGTGACAATCATGATAATGATGATAACTATGATAATTATGACAATGCTAACTATGATAATCATTATGACAATGATAATGCTAACTTTGATTATAATTACGACAATGACAATGCTAAGTATTAATATTTTTCAGAGGAATATTACTGATCATATTGATGGGATCATGCTAACTATTATAACTATCAATAGGTAAACCATCTATTTCGATTAGGGCCATCGAAAAACCATGGCTATGTTAGTCATAACCAGATGGTAACTGTTATGATCTAGTAATTGAAGAGATATATTACTATTGATCAGAGATCAATATATTGTTGGTAATAATTGTATAACTATTATAACTATGATAATCATATTATCTGGGATAATCCTTCCCATTATACCATGGCTATGTTAGTCATAACCAGATGGTACCTATGATACTCATATCATGTTGACCGCGCCCTCAGGGCCGCGAGCGGCAGCGCCTCCTGGCCGAGGAGATCGCCCGCTCGCAGCGGCGCTGTGAGGACGCCAATGGCGAGGCCAAGGTCATGCGCAAGGCCATCGACGTGGCGCGGTCGCAGTGGGAAAACCATAGAAAAACCATAGGAAAATGGGAAAATCCATAGGAAAACCATAGGAAAATGGTGGTTTACCCTCTGGTAAATTAACATAGACCCTGAAAATCACCAATTTATAGTGGAAACTAATCTTCCAACCCCTATCTGCCAGGGTCTATGTTAATTTACTGGAGGGTAAGCCACAAAGAAACAGGGATTTCATGAGATTTTGGAGCTGATTTGTGATAATTGGCTGAGTTGAGGCAGATAACGTGGTGACGTGTCCGGTTTGTGGGGATTTATGGGGGATATAACTATAGTGTAATATAGTGAATGGGTTTATAAACCAACTTAATTACAAGTGGGGGGGCACCACCTTGAGAAAATCCCATGAAATACATTGAAACATGGTGATTTAGAGATGTTGAAATCATGATCATTTAGGGTAAAAAGGGTCGAAGTGTCGCAGGCGGGAATGAAACAACTATAGTTAGATGGGGAAATTATGGCAATGGAAAATCCCCAAACTAGATGGATTGGTCATTGCCATGTTTGGGACACCACCTTGCAGGTGTAGACCACCCAGTTGGGAGTACCAGCCATGGCCACTGAGGAACACGAAGAGTACACCAAGAAGATGTTTCACTGGAACAGGATGCGGCCAACCAGGGGGGGGCCCTAGGCTATCCTTTTTG
>Ga0126342_10000079_pt1 | contig 59050 bp, 46 predicted proteins | sample Cyp1metagenome_FD_92528 | JGI IMG/M metagenome (GOLD analysis project Ga0126342, IMG submission 92528) | Coral microbial communities from Lord Howe Island, Old Settlement Bay, Australia - Cyphastrea 1 metagenome | ecosystem: Host-associated > Invertebrates > Cnidaria > Coral ...
GATAGATTGATAGATTGATTAGGTAGATAGACTGACAACTACAACTACAACTACAGCTACAGCTACAACAACAACAACAACAACTACTACTACTACTACTGCTACTACTGCTACTACTACTACTACTACCACCACCAAATCTACAACTACAATTATTACAACTATACTACATTACACCGCACTACACTAATTACACTGCAGAACGCTACAACTACAAATATACATGCAACTACAACTACTACACTACATTACGCAACACTACAAAACACCACACAACACTACGCTACACTAATTACATTACATCACACTGCATCTACAACTGCAGCTGCAACTACAACTAGAACTACCACTACATTGCACTACGCTACACTATACTAATTACAATACACTACAACTACAGCTACAACTACACTACTTTTCAGTACACTACACTAGACTACACTACACTATACCACACTACAGTACACAACACTACAGTACACAACAATACGCTACAATATACTACACTAATTACACTACACCACAGCTACAACTGCAACTTCAACTGCAACTACACTACACTAATTACTATATAATTACATCACATTAGAACTACAACTTACAACTACAACTCCACTACGCTACACCTACAACTACAACTGCACTACACCACACACTACATCCAACAGTTGTGGTGAGGTGACCACTGCGACCGTTGCAGCCACTCCAAAAAACACAACTTCAACCAGCTTTCGGTCCATCAGTGGATTCGCTCTGCCATCCGTGGGTCACAACAACCAACCTCTCCTATAGGTTTCCTATGTTTGAAATTTCCGCCACCGCCTTGTGCGGTACTACTGGCACACAGAGAAGCATTTACACAGAGAAGCTTTTACACACAGCAAACTTTTACACACAGAAGCTTTACATACAGCCAGCTTTTACACTTTTACACACAGCCAGCTCTTACACAGAGAAGCCCTTCCACAGAAGCTTTTACACAGAGAAGATTTTGCACACAGCAAGCTTTTAAACTGAGAAAATCTGCTGACAAATCACTATCGCAACATTGATGCAGACGCTCCAATACGATGTACGATCTCCAGCTGCAAAAGACAATAGTATTACGCACACATCCGCGGCTCCAAGCAACCTTCACGCAGCCATTACAATGCGATTTGCAAAGGCTGACTTGCAAACCACAATAGAACTACATGCAACAGCGTCAGAAATTGCAGCTCCAAAACCGGATTTCGACGCCAAAGGCAAAAAAAGACGATTTTCCAGCACTTATTAAAGGAATTTTAAAATGAAAATCATCAGCTCCAAAAAAGTGAAAGTTCAAGATGTGAAAAACGAAGCTTTCGTGCGAGACGTCTCAAAATCTGAAAGTGGCAAATGTGAAAACGAAGCTCGTGCGAGGCTTGCCTCCAAATCTGAAAGTGGAAGATGTGCAAACGAAGCGTTCGTGCGAGACTTCCCTCCAAATCTGAAAGTAGCAAATGTGAAAACGAAGCGTTCGTGCGTGCGAGACCTCCTTCAAAATCTGAAAGTGGAATCGAAGATGTGCAAACGAAGCGTTCGTGCGAGACCCCCCTTCAAAATCTGAAAGCGGCAATTGTAAAAACAAAGCGTTTGTGCGAGGCATCCTCAAAATCTGAAGGTGGAAGATGTGAAAACGAAGCTTTCGTGCGAGACTTCCCTGTGTAAAAAGCAGCTTTCGTGCGAGACTTCCCCTCACAATCTGAAAGTGGAAGATGTGAAAAAGCAGCTTTTGTGCGAGATTTCCCTCTAAAAGTGAAAATGGCAAATGTGAAAACGGGGCTTTCGTGCGAGACTTCCTTCAAAGTCTGAAAGTTCAAATTATGAAAATCAAGCCTGTCTGCTTGGTCATCCCTTTGCTTTGACATCCCTTTGCTCTGTGACATCCCTTTGCTTTGACATCCCTTTGCTTTGACATCCCTTTGCTTTGACATCCCTGTTCTGTGGCATCCATTGCCCTGTGACATGCATAGCTCTGTGACACCCATTGCTCTGTGACAGCCGTTGCTCTTGTGACATCCACTGTTCTGTGACATCCAGCTCTGTGACACCCATTGCTCTGTGACATCCATTGCTCTGTGACATCGATTGCTGTGACACCCATTGCTCTGTGAATTCCAATGCTTTGTGACGTCCAGTGCTCTATGACATCCATTGCTTTGTGACGTTCATTGCTTTGAGGCATCCATTGCTTTGTGAGATCCATTGCTTTGTGACATTCATTGTTCTTGTGACATCCATTGCTTTTTGGCATCCATTGCTCTGTGACATCCATTGATTTGTGACATCCATTGCTATGTGACAGCCATTGCTTTGTGACGTTCTTTGCTTGGTGGCATCCATTGCTTGGTGGCATCCATTGCTTTGTGACATCCATTGCTTTGTGACATCCGTCGCTCTATGACATCCATTGCTCCATGACAGCCGTTGCACATTCATTGCTTTCTGACATCCATTGCTTTGTGACATCCATTGCTTTGTGACATCCATTGCTTCGTGACATCCATTGCTTTATGACATCCATTGCTCTATGACAGCCATTCCACATTCATTGCATTGTGACATCCATTGCTCTGTGACATTCATTGCTCTGTGACATTCACTGCTTTGTGAGATCCATTGCTCTATGACAGCCATTGCTTTGTGCCGTTCATTGCTTTGTGGCATCCATTGCTTTGTGACATCCATTGCTTTGTGACATCCGTTGCTTTGTGACATCCATTGCTTTAAGACATCCATTGCTTTTATGGCAGTCATTGCTCTATGGCAGTCATTATACATTCATTGCTTTGTGACATCCATTACTCTATGACATCCATTGCTTCATGACATCCATTGCTCTATGACAGCCATTGCACATCCATTGCCATCCGCAACACGGAAGTTAGACCTTCAAACTTCTTTTTGATAATGGCTCAAAAGCACCAGAAGTTCAATATTTTGAATGTAGAGGTGATGACTTCATAAAGGTGATGACTTCATAATGCAATTCCTGAATTTTTTACAGTTCCATATCATTTACTCACTTGAAAATGGGCGATTCATCCCATTTACTCACTCAAAAAAATGGTGCTTGAATTTATTTATAATATGTTTTTCATTGCACCTTAAATCACCTTCTATAATATTATTGTAAATAATATATATATATATGATATATTATTACATCCCATTTCCTGCACTAATTTTGCTAAGGCGCTCGTGTTCGGGCATCTTGAAGCCCAACTCGCGGAAGTACGGCAGGGCTCCCGTGGACTCGCCCAGATACACTGTGCGACCCCCCATGCCCAGCAGCAGCACGTTGTCGAACAAGGTGAAGAGCGAATAGCGCGGCTGGTGTACCACCATGACCACCTGGCTGTGCTTTCAGGTTTTTTGGCCCGATTTTTTGTTCAGTGATTTTAAACTAATTGGTGGTATACCTACCCCTCCGAAAAATATGACTTCGTCAGTTGGAATCATTATTCCAATTCCCAATATATGGAAAAAATGTTCCAAACCAACAACCAGTTTAGAGTCATTTCTATTCGGTTATAACGTGTTATAACTCAATAACTAACCATAAATGGGGTGACTTACTGACCTATAACTTAGCTAAATCCAAAAGCTCTTTGGTGGCCCTCTCTAGAGACCCTCTACGGAGGCCTACGTGCATGTACTGCATATATTACTGCATTTATTTACATTTATACCAGCGCAACAAAACATATATGCTTGCATTTATTTACATTTCACATTGCGTATTAAAACGTTTGTGGTTGCATATAATAACATTTATGCTTGCGTATATCCACATTTGTGTTCACATTTCTTTACATATGTGTTTGCATTTGTCATTACGGGCTCAACATTTGTGGTTACATATATTCGTGCATGCTTGACATTTGTGGTTACATATATCCGTGCATGCTTGACATTTGTGGTTACATATGTTAGTACATGTTCAACATGTATGCTTACATAAAAATGTATCGCAGAGATAGTGTTTACATCATTTTACATCTGTGTGATTGCATATGTTTGTTTGTGTCTGTCTGTGGTCTGGTGCGGTATGTGTGTGTGTGTTTGATGTGTTTTCACACGTGATGATTGTCTGATCTTGCATATATATATATATTGGAGATTGATGGTGCTGCTGCCTGTCACATGCATGCCATTGCCACATACATAGAGCCACATGCAGACACACCAGAAGTTGCTTGACATGCATGTTTGTGCATAGTTTATGTGATGCGATGTGCTGATTTGATGTGATATGAATATGAATGAATATGATTTGATATGGTAAATGGTAAACGGTAAATGATTTGATTTGTATGATGACATCATGATATTTGATATGAGATATTTTATTGTATTCCGCCTGTTATGTCATCTGTTGATTTGTTTTTTACTTGTGCAATTGGTTTGTGAGTGAATCATGAACTTATGAATCTGTGTCTGCAATGCTGCCTGGGTGTCGTTTGCCGGCCGACCCACTAAAATTTCAGTGCCAGGCCAACAAACAAGTTGGCTGTCAGTGGCAATGGTACATGTAACCACCTACCATCAACACATAAAAGAACTTAAAATATATAGTTTATAATTTATATTATAGTCTATAGTCTATAGTCTACAGTCTATAGTCTATAGTCTATAGTCTATGGTCTATGGTCTATAGTCTATAGTCTATGTATTTATATTCTTGTAAGATAAGATAAGTGTTAGAAGTTAGAAGGGTTTAATAATAATAATAATATTAATAATAATAATATATATATAATATGATATGATAATTTATACTTGTTAGGGTTACCAAAGATAGATGAAAACAATGATAGCTATCTATGATTCTGATTCTAGATCTTAGCCTAAGACTCAGACTCAGACTTAACTTAAGATGACGACTAATTACTAACCAATGACTCATGATTCATGATTCATGACTTATGGAAGCAACAACAACAACAGCAACAACAACAACAACAACAGAATCAATAAGCAACAACATAGCCATAGCCTTTCATTAAAGCTTATGCAAATGGATGGCTCCATTGTTGGGTTGCTGCAAATTGTTCGTGCTGAACGTGCACAGCGTGTAGAACCTGTTGAAGCTGAACACGTGACTGGGCTCATGTTTTGGCGGGTTCATTTTCCCTTCCTTAAGGACCGTTTTTCCTGAAAACATCTGAAACTGTGAGCTTGCCTTTGTAGATATTGACATTGTCCCAAATGGCCAGTGAGACTAACTCAATGGTTACAAGATTCAGTACCATGAATCGAATCATATCATTTCATACATAGGCATAGTGACAATGACAAAGCAAAATATGATGATTACACGGTTTTCAGATCACTAAACAGCACTAAAAACACCACTCTCAGGACGATGGGCAAGTGCAGCTTCAGAGGAATCGAGCGCCGCCAAAAACGTTTGGGAATCGCTCTAAAGCAACTTGAACTTCAGGTTTCAGTTTCACATTTTGTACTCACAACTCAATACACTACAAGGTCGTTTTTCAGTTTGCCATCATCAAAATCACACATTGTTTGAATGAAGCTTGCACGTTGAACATGGGTTTCATTTAACAACAACTCACCAAATCCTTCTGAGCAAAACCTAGCAGAACTCAGGCACTTATGGCTTTTGCCCGTGCAAGCAAAGTCATCAAACAGTTGAAGAAGAAACAGTCAAAAGGTGAATCCATTCTGGAGGACAAGATCAACAGAATGGCTTTACGAAACAAAGATTTGGTTGGAGATACTTGCCAGTGTAAGGGAGTAGGCCAGATCAGTTGTTTTTCTTTTGGTGCAGTGGATACTCTTGGAATTCAAGCATCTTAATTTCAGTCAACTGAAGGTGAATCATTCATGAGATGGGTTTTCATAATTATAATTCAGTTAAATTAAAATAGTTAAATTGAATTGTTCTTACTAGAATGGTCTCGTCTATGTCTAGTCTACAGTCTATAGTCTATAGTCTATAGTCTATAGTCTATAGTCTATAGTCTAATTAGTTTGCTATTGTATAAAAGTCCATGTCTATCGGTGTATAGAATGGTTGTAGTTTTAGTTAGTTAAAATTTATAGGTACGGTATCAGTATACAGTATACAGTATACAGTCGAAATTACAAGCTATTTTAATTACTAGCCATACTATTTTCAACGATAAATGATAAATGAGAACTAACTATATTCTTACTCATGGAATTACTAATTATCAGTCAATCATATTGATTTGTCGGTATGAGTTTGGATCAATCTATAATGTTTGTTTAGAGTTTAAACTGTATACTGTATACTGTATACTGTATACTGTATATCAGTAACAACTCTTTCCAAAGTGCCTGCATCAGTGTTGCCAAGGAAGCTAGAAAGCAAGCCAAAGGAAAAGGAAGCCACAAACGCTGGACACCACAAGGCCTTTTGAAAACTGCGAGACTTGGTTGCAATTGGCAGGTCGCTCCAAACAAGTCACTTCAAGTGTAATCATATCAATGAATCGAATCCTGATATGACATGATATTCCATGATATTATGTGATATATGAGTTTTGATTTATGATATGATATGATTCGATATGATTCTGATATGATTGGGTATGTTTTGATATTATGATATGATAATGATATGATATTTAATTCAGTAAATATATAAAATGTATATGTATTGAATTATCAGAATCGAATATATCATTGCTGCCACTGCCAAACATAAACTACTTGCTTTTGTTAGTTAAGAAAGATACAATGAAAGTGTTTGGAATAGGTTCATGGATAGTAGGAATTTCAGGATGATACAAAGAAAACTCCCAAAGTTTATTCACCTTTGTTCTGCTGTGTAACTGCAATGAACTGTTCTTTTGAACTTAGCTTATCTATTGAGTCTGAGTCATTGTTCATTTTAAGAAAGCAGATTACTGCCTGTAGATCTAAATGTTGCATTCCTGTTCTCCTTCATTGTTTGCTGAGTTGTGTGACAAGTGCAGATGCAGTTAGTCCGTTTGCAGTGAGGCATGCAGGCATGCATGTATGTTTGAGTTTGTTTGTTTTCATTTCGTTTGCACTTATACGCAGCTTCAGGTTTGGGCATGGCATTTCGGAGTCTTCTGCATGGCAAACTCATTCGCCAGTTCAATTCTCAACTTCGAGCGCTGCATATTGGTTCAGGGCGTCTACCAGCTTTGTTCAACGAGCACCTTGGCACTTACGTGGGTATGAGATGGTATGTGAGTATCGTACCAGACCATATCATAGATTTGTGCAACATGTAACATGTAGAAACAAACAAATAGACATCAATACACACACAGAAGGGCAATATTGAATTACTATGATTAAATTGCACCTTAATTAATTGTTTAAAACAATTTATTATGATTAATAAATAACTATATATATATAATTTAAAAATATATAATATAATATAATATAATATTATAATATAATTAAATGTAATAATATAATATAACATAAAATAATAATATAAATAATATAATTATAATATAATAATAATATAATTATATAATACTAGAGTTGTTATCCCTGTATAAATACATATCTGTGGTCACTCATTTATTCATGATGCTGATGCAACAGATCGCACAGCAAGATCTCAATGTGAGGCTCGCAACGCGGTGGCTGAGCTGTACCTTGAACGACAAGCAGATGCTGTTCAGAAAGTTCTTGAGAAAGATCTTTCGATGTGCAAGTGTCTAGGTGTGCAATGTTGATTGGTGTCGATATCATCGATGCATACACCTAGGATATCTATAGTTTATGATATCAATATTTATATTCATATATTTATATGAATATAACGTTTAACTTACTTGAAACTTTCAAACTACTATTATATTAATATACGAATCAACTCATGTCATACAACTTTGTAACTATTCAATATTGATACTAATCATCAATTAATTTCGTTAGCTGTTTATTTCTGAGACAAGACTATGACTACTACGACTACGACTATGAACTTATGACTTATGAACTTATGACTCATGACTCATGACTTATGACCTTTGACTATGTCACTATGTTTACGGTTTTTGATTCTATCTGCTGCGATCTCAAACCACGCTGTGAGTATTTGCTCAAATGAACATGTATAGTCTTCTGTGTTCAACGATGCGAAACATTATATACGTTAGTTGTATACTTTCAATATACAATCATATTATCATATTATATTCAATTCTGAATCATAATCATTATGCAGGTAGGTATAACGGTGTTTTGAAGTAGCAGTGCACTACTGGGACATAGAGAGGGTAGGATTGGATAGCATAAGATATGATATGATTTGATATGATATGATTCTATATGATTGATATTGATATGATTCAATATGGTATGATAGAGATGATGTTATGTTAATGTTAGTGCAAACAAGGAACCAACTCAATAGACCACCAAGTCAACATTAAATTTCTTAAATAAAGTAGCAAAGTCCCAATCAATCCACAACCTGCTCCTGTGTGCTGTGCCCCCTAGGTTACAGTTGGAGTTCGACGCAACAACTCAAATGCTCAGGGTTCTGCAGGGTGCAGCGTCATTTCCTGTCATGATTCAGCGGTGGGGATTGTCTTGGATAAACTGCTACAAGGCTGTTCTGTCACTTGGCATTGTTTTTGGTGTTTTTGGGTGAGTCATGCATCTGCATATGTAATGTCTTTTCAAGGGTAGTTGAAAGTCATGAGTTAGTTATGAGTTATGAGTCGAGTTATGACTCATGACTCATGACTCATGACTCATGACTCATGACTCATGAATATCATTGAGTCATTTGCAAATATTTGAGGTTGACTTTTTATACGATAGTATTATGATGGGGTAATGAATAATGATGATATATGATTATATGATATATGATTTGATATGATATGATGATATGATATGATATGACGATATTGTTCGGCATGAATATGCTTATGACTTTCTATGTGAATATAACAATAAAACTGAACTTATATTATATATTGTATACTGTATACTGTATACTGTATACTGCTACAATATGAGGATATTCTATAGAGATGTTCTTGAATGTTCATGATGTAATTCATTTTTCAGATAATATAGGCTATAGGCTATAGGCTATAGGCCCGGGCTAGCTGTAGGCTGTAGGCTATAGACTATAGACTATAGATATAGATGATTGGGTACCATTACAACATATTTTATCAAATTTAATACCAAACAATATCATAAATCATATATCATTCTATATCATGAATCATCGTGTCACATTTATATAATTATAATATATATATATATATACAATATATATATACAATATATATATATATAATATATATATATATATAAATAGAATGTGTGTGCGTTTGAATCTGCGTTTGATGTGTTTTCTGAACTGTAGTTTGTGATCACGGTCAAAAACACAAGACACAACTTATATCATATCAACTTAAATAAAATAAACATGTAAGATACAATATATTAATATATTATATGATTCTGATATGATTCTGATAATTATATGAGATAAAATGATGTGATATCATAAGCGTCCAAAATCTTCAGCGCTCCTCTTTTCCTCTTGTAACTTTACCCTAGGCACGAGCCAATTGTGGTTTGCCCTGCAGTGCTTCGACGTGACGATGCTGCTCATATGTGGAAGGCAATTAACCACCTTGGGCCCAAAAAGTCACTTGGACTGGTATGCTTATATTTGGCTAGATGATTGTTGCTACTGAATCTAGTTATATGAAATTGGAACTGTTCAGCAAGTTGACACCTGTGCCTTGTTCAGAAAATGAACGAGCAATAGTATTGAGGTATTGTCTTGTAGTAAAGTACCATTGCAGGGGCTCAATGGATATGATGATGACATCATTTCAAACAAATTCAATTATGTGAAATAAAAAGATGAATGAATCTGAATGAACCGAATGATTTTACAAGTTCTTACATGATTCAGTTTGAACCTATGAACATTTGAATTGTAAAAACTAAAACTTAGTTGAGACATTGACATGTAGAGCAAACATGGCTTTGATTAATCTGGTTATCTGAGGTTGTGGAGCATTTTCGAGGGCAAGGAGTTTGGTGTTCTTTTCATCGTGTCGGACAGATGCAACACAAACCTGTCATTGATTATGCACACTATTTCTTGCAAACCAGAGAACACCATTGCTTCTGAGCTCATTGTTTAGAGTGGCGGGGTGGGAATTCAGTCTCGTAAGTAGTTTGCGAGGTGTCGCAGGTTGCACTGTGCCGATGCAAGATGCAAGTTTATATGGTTAACACTGAAACTGAGTACTAATACTAATTCCCATATTCATACAGACCCGATAGTTATGTGTAGATCCTGATAAGTTATATCAGTTATTACGTTATTTCATATTAATATTAATCATCAAATCATATTGTATGACTGTATGACTACAAAGTATTAATACTTTAACTGCTGCATAATTTTCGTAACTTTGCAGAAACCTAAAACTGTTTGTAACTTACAGAAACTTAACTGTAAAACTGTAAAACAACTCTGACTCTATTGCCTACTGTTAATTGCGATTAATTAGTAATTGTAATTGGTTTTGATTGTTTTTGATTGATTTTGATTTTGATATGAGATGGTGTCTATAGTTATTTTCAGTAGTCAGTTCATGATTTGATTCGTGTCAACTTTATTACGGGTGGACTCATCGATTATCAACTTATAATCAATTATCATTTTATCAGTTGTCAAGTATCAATGCTTTAGAAAGATTGACCAGTAGAAATTGTATGATGTTTTAGCTTCAGGGTTCATGGTTCATAGATTCATAGGCGTTTTTATTTGATACTGATTATCTCACACAATGGTTCCTTACATACTGTAACATGTTACAATGTTACACAACATTCTACATGCTGTCACATAACATACTACTGAATATACTGAATATTTGTATTCACATTTAACATCAAACTAACATATTTCATTGTTTAGTTAAGTTATAGTATAGTCATAGTTATTATAGTCTAGTCATAGTCATAGTATAGTATAGTCTATGGGTTTTTTTATTGTTTAATTGTTTTATTATATTATTTTTTGATTATTATTAATTAATAATATAATATTAATGCATTAATTATCGTACACCGTGTTTCATAATTCACATCACAATAGCAGCCTTTTTTTGCAGCCATATGTTGCTGTTACTTACATAGCTTAACTTAAAACTACTACTTAAACTTAACACGCATGTCCCTTTGTTGGTTTGGCCTGCCCAGGTTTTATCTCACGGATGTGACCTACATGACATCCACTCCTGCTCAGAAAGAGGTATACTTCGTGCAAACTGCATCAATTCTCTTTTCTGCACCACAGCAGTTCTGAGAGCAGGCCCTGTGTGGCTGGATCTGAAGACATCTATGTGCCTTGTCTTATCTATAGCGGCCATATTACTCACTACAATATTATCATTATTCATTGATGTTTTGTCATTTTAATGTTAAACAAATAATAATTTAGTTTAATTTTAATTTTAATATATCTAGTACGACTCATCTTTGTGCCTCTGAATCAGTGCTGAAGTTATGTTTTGCTTTCTTTATTGGGGCCACTTAAACTCACATTGCTCAGATTCAACGGCCAGCATCGACTAATATACTGACTGACTGAGCCTTGCTAGTAGTTGTAGTGGCTGATATGATGTGATATGATATGATGATTTTGTTTTTTGTTTCATGGTTCGTCATGTTTCATGATTCTATGTTAGATTTTGCAATCTAAGTGAGGTTCTGTGATATGATGTGCCTGATGTTTGTGTAGCTTGCTTAAGTCATGTAATGTAGTTGTAAGTACTCTAGTTTATATTTCAACGTTTCACATCACATGGCACTTGTAAATATTCATACCATGGGTGTGTGATTACTTTGCACTAGTTTATACTATGTATGCATGTTGCCATGTTTGTGATACAAACTGGTTTTAATCCATGCCCACATAAAAATGACAAAATTTATTGATTTGTTTAATGATCCATGAGATGATCTGATAATATGATATGATTTGATTTGATTCATATGATTTGATTCATATTCATCTGATTGATATGATATGATTTTGATTGAAGTATTTACGATATTTTATATTTGATATTTGTTTGAAATTGAACATATATGAATCTATGTTTCGGTATCATGTGATGATATGATAGATTTGGCGGTTAATGAATCAATAGGTTTTCCGCAGTTGTATCAACTTTGACTCATCATTGATCATGATGAACTGAGGAAAATTATGTGCAGAAGATTGTTCCGGGTGAAGTTCCAGAAGCCAGATCCAGCATTTCGACGACATGCGCTTGCTGTGTGCAAGATATGCAAGGTAGATGACAAGAAGGCAGAGTTACTTCTTCGATATGCCAATGGAAATTGGGCATCACGGTGGGTCTGTCACTACTGCACTTTTGGATGTTGCAATTCTTCAGAGGACCGTTTTTTTTGGCAAAGAAGCTGGTTGTTACCTTGTTTGCTGGACAACTAAAATGCAGACTAGACTATGCCTAAGTACTAGTTAGTAAGTATTAGCATTCGTAATTTTAAGTTTGTGATGTTTATGTTTGGTTTCATCAACAAATGGTATCACAATGGCGATGACTCATGACTCAGACTCATGACTCATGACTCATGAGTGTCACAAATGAAATGTCAAAATGTCAAAAAATAGATTAGTAAGTAATGAGTATTTGTTCGCAACAAGTAGCAGTACAAACAACGGTAAGATAGAATGATATATGATTATATGATGATATTATATGATATGATATGATTGATGTGATATGATAAAATTTCATTATTGTCATGAGCCAGTTATGGTTTATATATATATATATATATATAATTGTAACTTAACAAAAATAGATATGATATGATGATATGATATGATTATATGATGATATATATATATATGATGATATCGTTGTTTGACCCACATGCAATGACATGACATGTTGTTATGTTTTAAGGATCAATTACAATTATGATTCATAGTCATAGTATTCATGTTTGTTTGAATATGCAGATATGTTTTGGTATGATGATTTGGTATGATTCTGGTATGGTATATAATATGATGATACAATATGAGTCATCATATTTTAATATGAGTTTTGAGTCATGAGTTATGAGTTGATAAGAATAGATATGATTTGTTTTAATTTCAAAATGATTATTTGATATGTGAAATGATTCGATGTGGGCATGGGTTGTAAATATAACATATCATATATACATTATAAAAGTATACATGTTCTTGTGGATAATTTGATTTATGGTGTACTATGTTATTAGATTAAGGTAGTATGATCATGATCTAATAAAATGATGTTATGATTCTGACGCTATTTATGATATTTATGATATTTATGATTTGCGAATTGTTTATGATTCATGACTCGTGAGATTGACATTCATTGATGTGTTTTGATATTATTCTGGTTTGATTTTATTTCACATTTGCGTTGTTGTTCTTATATGATTCATGACTCACTATGAAATGGCTTGGTATGTTAGGGATCATATTATTTTTTCCAAGTGCAAAATAAGTATTTAATAATGAGTAATATATAAATAATAAATAATAACTATTTAATTAACCATAATTGGACCATATAAAATATATTGTAATATAATACGTAAAAAATACAATATAACTTAACACAAATGATTTACATTAGTAAATAGTTATTTTAAATAGTTTAATGAATAACAATAGAACTTACCAAGAAAGAGTTGGTATGACGATATGACGATATGATTCTAGAGCAGACCAGTGACTACTGTGTAAGTGTAAGGCTGCTTTATAAATTTTAAAAAAGCAAATCTGTATCACCGTAGATGTATAAATGAACGGGACGATGATGATTTTGATCATTATGATAATAGTAATTAATAATAATATTTATGCAGGCAGACATGTGCATTTTGTTTCGATTCTGACATCCTAGATTGCCTGGTTTCTAAAGGTTAGGTACTATGACATGTGACATGACATAGCCAAAACCCAATAGACCCAGCGCAGTTTTGCATGCAGGAGTCTTGGGAAAAAACCTGGTCTGCTATCGAAGCTGTTCTTTTGGCACGATTGCCTTCAACGCCTTCTCTACATCGTTGGACTGCCTGTCACTTGGTTGACTTTGTGGGTGTTAGATTGCATGACCGGAGTCTGCCTTGTACTTGTACTTGTAACTTATTTTGAACAGTGTTCAGTCTTCCCAACTACTGATCAGGTTTAAGTATGTGATTGATAAATGGTAAGTGTTTATTTATTAATTGAATATATATATAATATGTTTTATATGTATATGAGTATGAATTATTATATGAATGATGATGAGGATTCATTTAATTATCAATATGAATCATATGAATTTGATATGCTATATTATTATGCTATTCATCATTTATCAACTATCACCATCAATGTTCCGCAGCAGCAGGTTTCAATTTTCAATCACTGATGCAATGACCAATGAACAATAAATGCAATCAATTATGTACGTATCAATCAATTATCAATTCATTTCATTTCTACAAAGTTTCATCATTTTAGACTAGAAGAAACAAATATATATAATTATATGATTGTAAAGCTGATGCTGATGCTTCCAGAGTTTGCAATGCCCACCAAGCAGTTCATTGGCAGCCAAGGCATGTGTTATTTGTGTGCATCTACCTGTGAGGGGTGTTGATAGTTCAAATCAACTGTGGAACACGCCACATGGTGTAGGTCTCTTCGTGATGACTTGTGATAGTGATAATTGTGAATTGTTCCTGTTTAATTTGTGATAAGAAACATGTGTATCTTTTAAAAAAATGTTGAAATGTATGGATCCAACTAAACTATACTAATACTAATACATATTCATTCACCAGTAATAGATGATAGTTGTCTTTATTGACATTTCAATCATTATGTTTTCTATCACATATTCAACATTATAAATATCACATTATTATTATGTACATAAATAATGATAATATGTATAACCATTTGATAGGATAGTTGATATAATTAATTATTTAAATATATTTATATGAATGATGTTTAATATTCATATGAGCGATTTGATATTGATATATATATATATATATATCAGAATCATATCATATAAAATATAACATCCTAAAACAATTATAATTATGTTTAATTTTTAATTACTATAATTATTAATTATGCTAATTTTACTATATCTATGTCTATGTCTATCCTATTAAAATTATTATCGTATTTTTTTTACACATGATTTGATGTGACAGGGCTAGTAATAGCGATATTGATATTGACGAAATGAGAATTTGGTTTCATTGATTTTGATTTGCCAAAAAAGATGTCACAATTATGTCACTATGTCATGTCACTAATCTAATACTACAATCACTACCAAACCATATTTTAAAGTTAGTAATTGATATTTGGTATGGTATGGCGGTATTATTATTGTCATTGTGTCAGAAACATATATCAAATCATCACATCCAGATGATTCGCGATGTGCGCCTAGGTCTCGAGCCAGCACGCTGGTATTTGCTTCTTCAACTCTTCCATCGGATGCTATCATGGGGCTGGTGGTATCTATATTCCAGGAAGCATGATGACAACCGGTCATTTTTCTATGAGGATGCATGTGACACAGCTGATGGAACAGCGTTTCCAGCAATTGACATGGGTGGAGATGTCGGTGAAGAATCCACCAAAATGGATCTGGATGAGTTTCTTGCTTTTGGGCAGGATTCAAGGGAAATCTTTACAAGGCAGGAACGTGTCAGAGCAAAGAAAGCAGGGGAATGGATATCGAGTGAAGGCATGATTTAATCACTTGCGCGTCTGGTTGTTGGAACAACTCCAAACGAGTCTTACCTACATTTCCTTTTGAAGGAACATTCTGAACAAACATGGACAGGACAATTTGGGCTGCATATGATACCTTGTGTCCAGCTATGTCAGCCTTGGAAGTCGCCAGCTTTTGCAATTCTGAATGAGTATTGGCTGCTTCAGACTTCGTCAATCCGCACTGCTCTGGAAATACTGGAAGGGCTGCCCGGAATCGATTGGGATGCCGAAGAAACAACATTCTTTCAACTGTTGGTGGATATGTCCTCCTGTGTTTGGAAACGATTGGCAAGAAAGCATCTTGCATATCCGTGGAGGCTTGCAATGTTGCTGGATCCACATTGTTCCGCCACAACAAAAGAGAACCTTCTGGCAGATTTTTTTGGGCAAAACATGTGCTGCCTAGAATCAGGGTCTTCTCAAGATTTGAAGACACGATTTGAGGCTATTGGAGTGCAAGGCTGTTTGGAACTTGGATCGAGCTTCATGCGGTTGATGGTGCTGATGTTTTCATCAAAGACCACCAATGTGCAGCTCGAAAATGATTTTGCCAGAGCAACTACATCCAGATCCTACCTCCATGGCCAGAGACACTGTGCCAGCACAATGGCAAGCAAGCATTTGCTCGCAGAATTGAAGCACCAACACTTACTTGCATTGGATTTGGACAAGGATGCCAAAAAAAGAATTCAGAAACGGCAATTAGAAGACAACCCTAGAAACAGTGCTTTGCCGGTTGAACTAGCCATGCTACAGACACAAGACGCTGCCGGAGTGTCTACAACAATTTCTCTCAGCGGTCGCGTTGAAGGAGTTGATCTACAGAAAAACAAGACAGGCAAAACAGATTCAGGAATCAAGAAAATGAATGGGTGGATTTGTTGTTTGAAGGATGCTTTTGAAGAACCACTGCGTCCTGGTGAATCACAGACGGATCGGTATGGGCGCATTCGATCAGAAGCACAGGAGCGGTTCAAACGACCTGAAGTCAAATCATATTACCGAGAGAAGGCAAAAACTATGAACAAACAGATTCAACTGGACCGCCGCCTTGCAGAGAAACCATGTTTGCTTGATTTGGTCACAGGCACAAACCATTCACACGTTGGGCCATGGGGAATTGGCGATTCTGAATTTGCTGTATCTCAGAACATTCTCGCCGACAAGATCAGAGAGAAAGCCTTCATCACCTCCAGCAACAAGACATTTTGTGTACCTTTGCTTAATTTAGCTTGACCTGGTTGAAATCATTATATTTATATATATATATATATATATTATTTATATTATTATTATATTTATACATATTATATATATCATCATATTTAGTAATGCTCTAGTTATAGTTATAGTAGTTATAGTTTATTTTTATAATTATAACTATATTCTATAATTACATTATTAGTATATTATAAAATGATATAATAATAAAATTTAATATTGTTCAATTACTATTTGTTTATCATATAATTTTATATTATGTCTTTAGCGGATGGGTGAGTCTATTCCGATCCTGATTCTCCCTATTAACCATAATTTATAACCTATAAGCCTATAACCTATAACAACCCCAAACTTATTTATAACTATGATTAAATTAAATATCCAATCGAATCACATATCACATATCACATATCATATCACTGCACATATCTTTGAAGTGTTTGAAATTTGGTGTGACTGTTGACTCTTTTGGCTCTTTTGACTTTTTGACTTGGCTCTCTTGTCAAGTCTTGAGTCTTGCCACTCCTGTCATTTGTCTGAAGTCTTGGCTTATTGAAACTGATCACAAACTGATAATTTGATAATACAAATTAAAGTTGGATTTGTGACTTGTGCTGTTTAACTGTCACTGTTAACTGTTAACTGTTAACACTAGACTAGACTATTAAATCATTAATGATGATTAATTAATTTAATTAATACTGTACTGTACTACTTGATTGTTAATATTGATTTAAAAATATTAGTAATCAGTAATTAGTAATTAGTTAATGCATTATAATTTATAATTGCAAAATGTTTAATTTAAAATGCAATATACTAATATAATTTAAGTAAAAAATCATCTATTCACTATTAGTTCTTGTTACTTCTTCGAATTATTAATTCACAATTAATGAATAATTCACTTATATATTGTGTTGAACGTTTTGATTTAGTAACAATAATTGTCTTATTTAATTTGTAACCTTTAGCCTCTAGCCTTTAACTTACAACTTTAAACTTGCAACTAATCATAAACTTATAACTTATAACTCCTATAACTTATTATTTGTAACTTTTGACGTACCCGTATAACTGTATAACTTAACTTAAACCCTTTAAACTAGACTATTGACTAGACGACTATGACTATGACTATAACTACAGCTTAAAATAACATATAATCATATACATTTAATTGATATGTGATTATATGATAAAACTATATTATTTATCAACTTACAGAAAATAATACATCAATACTTGTAAACTTACTTATATATTTTTCTGATCTGATGGTATGATATGATTTGATACAAAATTGACTGTAAAATATAACAATATTAGTACATTGTTTATAATTATACTAACTTCTACTTGTTTTCCTTACTGATTTAACTTAACTTAGCTTACTTTACTGACTTACTGATTATAAATTATACTGTGATACTGATACTTGTGCTCCTTGAAGCTATACAGGCTATGGCCCTGGAAGTTATTAAGTTGAGTTATTGTTATACTATAGATTTATTAGACTATTAAACTATTATTATTTTTACTCACATACCATACATATAAATTTATAAGTTATAAGTTATAAGTTATAAGCTATAAGGTACGGTACAAGTTAAGTTATAATAAGTTGTTAGGTAATAAGTTAGTAAGTTATAAGGTGTTCGTGGCTACAAGTGGAAAGTTTTAAGTGGTAAAAAATATATAAGTTGCAAGTTGCAGTTATAGTTACAAACTTACAACTTTTAACTATGACTATGACTAAGCCTATGGTCATAGTCATAGTTAAAAGTTGTAAGTTGTAAGTTGTAAGGTAACGGTAAACGTTATACTTACTTATTATTATTAATAATCCTATAATTAATAATTATACTATAGTCATAGTCATAGTCATAGTCTTGAGTTATGGTAACGGTATGGCATGGTGCTTAGAAGTCTATAATTAAATTATATTAATATTAATTAATAATTATTAATTATTAATATATTATATTCTTTTCTACTATATGAAAATAAAATAGGAATTATCATCATTATTAATTATTATTTATTAATTTATTAATTATATTTTATATTCTTATTGTTTTAATTATGTCGATATTTCAATTTATTTTCTGTGGTAGCTATGTGGTTCTGAGTCTTTGATTAGTGTTGATCTTAGTTGAGAGTTGCTCTGAGTTGTTAACAATTGGTTAACATTCCGTTTTTAGTTCTTAGGCGCTTATAATGATACCGATACCGCCAATACCGATACTGAGCCGATACTGTGTCCTTTCAGTTGTTCCACCTCCTCTGTTGCCAAGGACCAATATGGAGATGTTATCGAAGAGGACGGCAATCTTCCTCCCAACCTCACAGTTCTGGAAACGTTTTGCATGAAGTGCGGAGGATGTTTTCATTCTTTGCCAGACGCTGAACAGACCAACGTCCTTCAGACTTTGAATACACTGAAAAATGTTGCTCGCTTTCACAGAGGTGAAAAGGTTGGTGATGATCTCATTTCGCTGCTCATACTCGCCAGACCACAGACTGATGGTGTGCGCGGTGGTGGCAGTGGTATGTTTGCATGGATGTGTGTCCAGGTTTCGCTTTGTCCACTAGACTTGTGTCTCTGGAAATGCTCAGTCACACCATATGGCAAAGATGGTCAGTCTTGGTGCAATGGAGTGTTGTGTCCAAAAGCCTTCTCTGCTACCTTGGAGTTTGAAGTCAACTCAGATGACGAGAGAGAGTCTTCATTGATGTCTCCACACCTGCAAACTATGCATCAGATTGCTTTCGCACATCGGCAAAATGGATTTCAACCGTTTGAGCTCAGATTGGTGCGGAACTATAGAATTGTCAATTTGACTACGATTGTAGTGGACAATGCAGAGGAGTGCTTCAAGCTTGACAAGCAAGAAGCTGTGCAAAATGATGATGAAGAGGAGGAGGATCCAAGGCATGACATGCTTCTGAAATGCATGGCGGCTTTGAAAAGCCATCACGGAGATGGAAAAGCTCGAGCTGCAACCACTACAAGACATGCCAGCGATGAGCCTCGTCTTAAGGGTCAGCGACGTCAGCGAAAGACATCTGGTCTAGGCTCTGAACAGTTGTCAGCAGAGACTCTTGAGACAGATGCAGAGTCAGGGAATCAGCGTTCAAAGATTGGCACTGGTGGTGAACAAGACATTGCTGCCTCATCATCAGTATCAGTATCAGGCTTGGTAGTGTCGAAAATCAAGATGTTGGTTTTGTTCACATTGCCTGTGAACATGTTTGCTGCTATACTTATCCTCACTATTGATGACATGATATGATTATCACTAAATTACAGACTACTTAATAGTTTGTTATGGATTTGATGTGTCAGTTTTTACTACATGATGATTCGATTCATCATAATCATAATCGTTTAATTTAATTGTTTAATTTTAAATTAGTCTAGTCTATTCACGATCCGCAGAATCCTGAATCAAGATGCACATATGAACAGGTTCATAGGTAAGCTAGAGGATTATTCTTGCTCACTTACCTACTTTGATAATTACTGCTAATAGTATCAACTAACATTACTCACATGACTCACATTATCATAGTGAGGGCTCACTCTGACTCATGACAAATCATCAAATGACGAGACCATAGCCTCTGCCAGGTGAGCCAACAGAGCTTGAGGTGAATTGGGCATATGCCAACAGCGTCGAAAGCCCTTTGCCAACAGACATTCCTGCTACAGGTTCAGGTGAACAGACATTATTGGCTCCACCGAGTCAGCTCAGTGTGGATGCTGATGGCTACGTGATGTGTTCGGAATCTATGCAATGCATTGGAGCCTTGTTTCCTTTAAGAATATATGTCTACTACTACTATATTTTATTTTATTTTATAGTAAATATTTAATAATAATATAATAATAATTTTAATAACTTAAACTATAAGTTGAACAGTCCGTTGGAATTGTTACCCCATGGCCCATTGTAATAGGTTGTTCTAGCCAAAGGTTTATGTTTTGTGGTTCTATTTTGATGTGATGTCTTTTAAGTTTATTTCAAATAATTTATTTCATCTGTTAATCATGAATCTTGTATCATGATTCAATATTCATATTCACATTCCTGGTTCATTGTCCCTGCCATGTTTGTTTATGGACCCTTTTCTCAGGAAGGATCACTCAGTTGCATGTGACCAAGCCTTCCAAACATGCTCTTAGCGCTACATGCTATCTTCACAGCAAGTGCTCACAGATCAAGCGGATCAGCCAACTTCCAGAGAACAATCCTGATGCAGTGTTGTTGCATTGGTTGTGGATGGGCAAACAGAGAACAACGAGAAGGGCAGAGGGACAAACCCACATGCGAATGTGGCTCGCTTTTCTATTGTGTTACCTAACAGTCGGTAGAGATACTGATATTCATAGTTTCATGAAAGCATTATTTGACATCAGGAACATTTTGTGTTTTGTTTCTGCATTAGTTGTTTGAATAATTTCAGGATCTGTGTTGATTGTGTTGTTTTACAGATGTATTTTACATTACAGCTGCAATTGTGGGTGTTGCATTGGTGGTTCATTGCTGGATCATGTGCTTCAACTGCTGCTTCAACTCTGAGGTGGCTGGAAGCTATCAATCTGTTCAAGCCAGAGAAGCCCAAAGGCTGAGTTTCACCACTGATTGGAGGTTTGCCGCTCTGTCTACCGGTTTCACATCTACAGGATCAGGGTATGATACGATCGCTGTGGAATCTAAACAGTCTCAGAAGATCGTCTGAAGGTTTGCTTTTGCACAGCTCGAATTTCACAGCATGGTACAGTCAAGGTCGCAATCATGAGTCAATGTTGTAGTGATGCATGAAACCATTTCATTCAGTCGCTGCCACAGGACAGACAACAACAAACAAACTGCACAAAGTCGAAATGCCTTACACTTACACGGGGATATGCGTTATGTTATGCAGCATGCAGCATAGGCTAGGGATCAACAAAAACATAAAATCATATTCAATATCAGGATCAGTCATTTCAATTTGACAATTGCTTGTGATTTGCATTCGTAATTGACAACTGGTAAATTAACAGTCAAACACAGCAGCATGTATCTTATTATTAGATTCAGATACATCAAACTATTTACGTATTTATACACACATATATATATAATAAATATATATATATATAATATATAAATAATATGTACTGCATTCATGATTCATGATTCATGATAGAATGATAATATATATAATATTATATATTATTATATAATATAAATATGATATATATAATATATATAATTTAATTTAATTTTGGTATTTGTATACTGTAGATAATATATTGTTACTATTGTGTTTAGTACAGTATAATTGTACAATATTTATATTTATATATTCATATATTTATATAGTGAGTTTATATAATATTTAAAAACAATAGAACCATACTGTACCATAAATCAAATAATAATATTAAATTTATATTGTTTAAATTTATAATCTATATTAAAATTAATATATATATATATAATATACAGTTTGATTAGTTTGTTTTAATTCATTGTTATTTTAAATTATGTAATAATAACAATGGTACCAAATAATAATAACAATAATATAATGTGTGTGTAAATATAATCACTTAATATTAATTGAATGTTTATATATATAATATAGGTATATACATAATTTTAATTCAAAGAACTATAGTTATTGTAGTTATAATTTTAGTCATAGTCATAGTTGTCATAATCATAGTCATAGTCATATTTTTAAATGAATTATATATACGCGTGTTTGCACCTAGAGTAAGTTTGCACACTTAACTTATTTTTATTTGTACAAATTCTTGTTTAGTTAGGTTCATTTCGTTCAGAATCAAGACTTCAAGGCATGGTTTGGTTTGGATGTAACACATGAAGTTATATATTACAATAGTTTGTTTACTTCATTTCATTCATTTCTCATATAAATTCAACCCTTTAATTATGTGATGATTATATATATATATATAATTTAATGTATATATATATAATTTAAATTTAAAACGTACAATTATTGATATGAATGAATATGTTAACAGATAGAGTCATGTGATGTGTATTATTTTAAATGTAAGCACCCTATATCAGATATTGCTGCATTTGTGGTGGCATTTATGTTTGCATGCTTGCGCCTGTTGCTGCATTTGTGTTTACATAAACTACACATATGCTTGCATTTGTGCTAATGTTACCCTTGACATATAAAACATTTGTATTGACATTTATCACTACATAAAATCACATATCATACGGCATATATTTACATTTAGATGTACATTTGTTTACATTTAGCATTGCATTTGTTTACATTTAGCATTGCATTTGTGTACATTTAGCAGTACATATGTTTACATTTAGCAGTACATTTGTTTACATTTACCATTGCATTTGTTTACATTTAGCATTACATTTGTTTACATTTAGCATTGCATTTGTTTACATTTAGCATTACATTTATTTACATTCAGCAACATATGTAACTACATATCAGATTAACATTATTTTCATCTAGCAGCACAGTAAATGGTTATTTTTTTATTTAATACAATATATTAATACATGTGGTTACACTGTCCAACCAATTTACATACATTGGACCAACACTGTTCATGCCCCAAATAGCCTATGTCACAACAATTGCAAACATATGCATCATGAAATGTATCAACAAGTGCACATATATGTAGCATCAAGTGTCATTATATGTAACAACAAATGTAAATATATGTAACAACAAATGTAATTATATGTAACAACAAATGTATAAGATCTTATTTTGTGAAAATAAGATCTTATTTTATGTAATTGCACAAAATAAGATCTTATTTTCACAAAATAAGATCTTATACATTTGTTGCTGCATTTAAGTGCACATATACTTACATATATGTTTACATATACTTACATATATGTTTACATATACTTGCATATGTGTTTACATATGATTACATATGTGTTTACATACACTTACATATATGTGTACATATATTACGTATATATAAAAATATGCATTCATTTATGTGGGTGTGAGTAGATACATGTGTGTACGCTCTCATCACCACAACCACAACAAGTTCAGACAGGTACCATTACAATTGTACCCAAAGACCGAACACATGTCATAACAATTGCACACACATGTCACTGTAAATGCAAACATATGTAAGAACAAATGTACACATATGAAACAACAAATGTACAAAAATGTAACAAGAAATGTAAATATATGTAGCTACAAATGTAACCATATGTCAAGCTAAATGTCAGAAGAAATGCATAAGATATTATTTTTGAAAAATAAGATCTTATGCATTTCTTCTTACATTTATTTGATAAATGTCACAATAAATGCATAAGATCTTATTTTGTCAAAATAAGATCTTATGCATTTATTCTGACATATAACTAATAAATGTCAAACTAAATGCATAAGATCTTATTTTTGACAAATAAGATCTTATGCATGCCCTCTAACATATAATAATTATATGTCAGAATGTATGCATACGATCTTATTTTTCAATCATAATATCTTATGCATTTCTTTTGCATAGGTACTATGATGTACACTATTCACTATTGACATATATATATATATAACTAGATTGCCTTTGAAAGGGGTCCTCGGGGTAAAGGGTTCCTGGGGCTTAAACGGTTTAAATAAAATAAAGAAACAATTTCATTTAGGAGACATGTTTGGCGTGTGCACGGCGCACAGCCCAGCATCCCTTTCACTCTGAGGACCATTTTCAAAGGAAATCATGTTATAGTTAAGTTATCGTTATCGTGTATATTTTGTTTATTTATTTTCCAAAATATAATACAATAGAATTTCATATGTATAATTAATTCACAATTTATATAAATATAAAATATATTAATATTGCTTGTATACCTTTTTAGATTTTTATTTGTTTAAATAAATATAAATAAGGTCATATATAATATAATAATAAAATAATAATAATAAATATATATATATAATTATATATATATTGTTTATTTTATAAACTATATAAATCTCAATAATTCATATGATTAATTTAATAATCATGAGTCAATGAATCATGAATCATGAATCAATATATATTTTGAATGTATATATTCTAATTTACAAACGTATAAATATACTTGAGCTGCTGTGTTTCGCTAAATACAAACATACATACATACATACATACATACATACATCTACTCAAACAATCGGCAACGAGTTTATTATTTGTTACATGATGATGTTGCGATTTGCAGATATGCAGATGCACCACCAACAAACAACGGTTTGATGCCATGGATGCAGCTAGCAGCATAGTTCAGATTGCTCCAGAACCAGAACAAGTACGAGAAGATGCTGCTAAGGCTGACGCAGATGAGAGCGACACCAATTCGGCAACTTCTGTTTCAGACAGTCCGCTTCTCGATGTTGCTTTTTTTTCCAGGATGGATGCCTATGCCTCTGTTCTTAGAAGACCAGGTGTCCCGTTTCCTTACATTGACTATTTGCCTGGCGACAAAGATCAATCTAGTCAGGAAGAATCTGATGGGCATGATGGAGACAGCTGCTCATCAGCTGAGAACTTCGATGAGCCAAATCACGATGATCACGAAGATGAAGATGATGAGGTCAATGACTCTGACAATGAAATTCAAGGTGACAATGAGGCATCTAAGTCTACCAGTGTTGGCACAGGCAGCGTTGAATCATTAGCATCTCCAGACAGTTCCTTCGAACGTTTGGACGATGTAAATGCAGTAGAAAGCACTGTTGATGAAACAAAATCTGATCAGTCAAGTGATCATTCAAATGATGACTCTGATGAAGAAGGATCACATTCATGAACTATCAAAAGACAACGAATAGAATAGTCGTCTAGCAGCCTTCAGCCTAAACTCACAAATGTGAAAGTAAGACGCTGGACTGAGACAAAATGTGTTGCCTCTTTGGCTGCCCTGTGAAGTGACACTACTGCTGATCACATGCAGCTTCCATGCACCATGCATGCAGCCAACCACTTGTGTGTGTACTGTTGTTTTGTCCGAAAGAGGAAGTGTAGCGATGCGCCCATTCACCGACTCTGAGCATTCTCTGAACAGTGATATTAGATATTACCATCACTATCACTGACACTGAAATCAGTTTACTTTGAATTTGAATTAACATCACCTAACATCAAAGGCTTGAATACTGAATACTTGTATGATTTTAATTTTGTGTGTTTTCTCCTGTGACTTACCGGATCTTCCTGTGACACTCGGTCACGACTGAGTTGGAGCCATGCCTTTGTTAGGAAACACAGTCAAGGCCAGGAAACGTGCTGTGCCCGGCAAAACCAGTAGTAATGGAAAGTGTGCGGCCAACGCAGCAGCATTGGCAACAGCACTACCCGCTTGTGCAGCAGCGTCGTCAGCCATTGATATGAACGAAGAGGCCCGATCAGAAAGGTCTGTGTCACATCGTAGTACGCGTTCAGAGATTCCAACATCCGACCAGATTGAGAAGTACAACCTTCCAACCAACTACAGGATCAAGTATTGTCGTCTTTGTGACAACGGATCTTTGACCACTTGCGACTATGTGGAGGTTGGGACTGCCTGGGGACTTCTACTGCCATGGGGAAATGGAACACGAGCATGTCCCAGTGGTGTCTATTGCAGGCGGGAGCTCAAAGGCACTTACTTTTAAATAAGTTAATTATATTTTGGTTTTAGTTAAGTTATGTAAATGTATCTGTATAACTACTGTATAACTGTATAAATTATTATTAACTGTAACTTACTTAAAACTTAGAAGTAACTGCAATGTCATAGGCGGTCATATTTATATTTAAATAATTTATTATATATATTATATATATATTATATATAATATATATATTATATATTATATTATATATATATTATATTATTATTATTACTATTATTATTATATATGACACTTTTGACTCTTGACTCTTGACTCACGACTCACGACTCATGACTGTATGACTTGTGACCTTACTACTAGCATCTAAGACTATGACACTGACTGGACTTAGAACGACTTATACTAACAATGACTGGGCTATGAGTAGACTATAGACTGTAACACTTCAGACTGTAGACTATAGACTGAGACTATGACTCAATGACTACGACTATTGCCGTGGACCCAACTCTGATTCTGACTATGACTGACTATCCTAGACTTGTGACTCATGACTCATGACTCATGACTCATGACTTGTGACTTGCTACCCATGACTTCAGGACTTATTTTGATTTATCTCACTTATGACGACTATGACTCTATGATGACTTATTAACTTATGACTTATGACTCATGACTCATGACTCGTGACTCATGACTGACTTATGACTCAAGACTCAAGACCTTTGACTACTCATGAAGCTGACTTTACGACGATTTATTATTGATTGTGAATTATGATTCCTCATGACTCATGACTCATGACTCTCATGGCTTGACTTTTACTTTAGGCTCATTTGACCTTATGAACTTATGAAAACAAATAACCCACTGTGAGATTCTATATTATTAATTATTAATTATGATTTGATTCTGATGGTGCAAAATGAAATGATGGACATGACTGACTCATATGGCTCATATGACTCATATGACTCATGAAAGACTCAGACTTGACTTGACTCTACCTGACTTGTCCATGCTAATGTATTGATTCTGATGTATATAAATTTATATTTGTGTAATTGAATTCAGTGGTTCTGGGTGGCTAACACCCTGTATAAATTATCTGTTTCTGTCAGGATCTGCAAGTACGTCTACTGCAATGGTGGCTTCAATGTGCTCTACGACACCATTCAAGACTACACGACTGCCATCCACAAGAACCCTTCGCTTCATCACGAGTTCTTGGATGCCAGACGCAAGTGGATCTCCATGAAAATTGAAGACCCTACATTGAAACTACGAGGTTCTTCTGATTTGGTACCGCCACGTCTTGTAGACATTGAGCAGATTCAGGACTAGTCGGGGTGGAGTGACTTAGGAAACTGACATTGCTCTGACTTCTACCTTCCTGGTATTGTTTTGATATTGACTTGATATCATGTAATATTTATCAATCATTGAATCAGTGTCATTTTTTTTGTTTTGGGCAGTTTGGGCGGCTATTAATAAATAACTAATAACTACAACTCAAAGGCTAGGCTGATGAGTCATGAGTTAAGTCAATGAGTAATGAGCTCATGAAACTCATTCATGAGTCATGAGTCATGGGTCATACATAGGTGTCATGAGTCGAGTCATGAGCCAGGAAGATGAAATGGAGGGCGAAGTTGAGTACTTCATGCTGCTTGACACCTTTGTCAAGAAGTTTGGCCAACCGGCCAAGGAGAAAATTGCCACTCGTTTATGGTTTATTAATTTCAGGTCGGTGTTTAAACAAATTGGTTGCAAGGATACAGTTGCAAAAGCAGGCAAAAAAATAAACACACACTGTGTCAATCATATAGTCATCTAGTCAGAAACGAAACTGTAAAAAAACAAGTCCACACAAAACATTTTGTGGTCTACTATTGACTATTTACTATTGACGACCACCTACGGTTTGTTGAAAGTTGTAAGTAAGTCTCGGTGGAAGCCATTTCAATCAGGTGAAGCGAACCTTTCGTGGAAAGACCATGGAAGGGGTTATGGTCGTGAAGGAGGAAGATGAAGGCATGTTCAAGATCACCAAGAAACAGAAACATGCAGTCACAATGTCTCAGCGTATGTCAGATCTGGAGCTACGACCAGGCCAAGCTGATGATATGTTCAACAAGGCAGTCAAATCGTTGTTATCAGCATGTGGTGAAAGCAATGAGGACTTTGTTCTTTTGGGATCATCATCGGCATCTTCGGTATCTAGCAGTCGCTCTGCCAACATCATTCTGAATACCGCTGCTCTCAACAAGGATGGCAATGATGGAGAAGCTGATAAAATCACTACCCGTGCCCACAAACCAGAAGAGAGAGGAGAAGCCAATTCAGATGATGAGGTTCAAATGTCATCATCAGGCCTGCTGAAAGCTTTTGCTTCGGCCATGGACAGTGAACCATCTTCGAAAGCAGCAGCCCGGCCCAAAGCAAAACCAAAGGCTGCATCAAAATCTGGTGCTGGCAACGGCAGGAAAAGAAAGGCGGAGGCATCAGCATCAGATGAGTTGCCTGGGTCAGCTTTGTCGATTTCTGATCTTCAAACACCTGCTCCACGTGGTCACCAAAGCAGTGCAGATGATGAGACAGGCCCGAATGGCACAAAAAGGGGTCGTGCCAGCCAACAGCAATTGGCGGAGACTGATGGTCGCTTTGCCGAAGAGATGCGGCTGATCCTACAGCAGGTGACTGATTGCAAATCCAGCCCGATGCCAACAACATCAGAATTGGATCTGGTAAATTTTGCACGCCTTTCCGCATCCAGGCACAGCAAATCAGGGCAATATTTTTGGATGACTTGACTACTCATGTTTGATTTAACTACTTAGTTACTTAACATAATTTAACGTAACTTAACTTAGCTTCTCAAATTTATATACTCGTGAATCAGATAATAAATGGTTCTTATGACTCATGACTTATGACATGACTCATGACTCATGACTATGACTTCCACTAGTGTTTTTTCAAAAGAACATGCTCACTCAATTCGACGTTTACTTTTTGTCAAATAGTTTTAAGTTTTAGGCTTTAGGTTTAAGTCCATTGACAGGCTAGAGTAGGCTTGTTACTATCTTGCCACCAGCTTCTCTTCATTGCTGTCTGCAGGTGTTCAGAAGTGATGAGCAAATGTGCCAACAAAAGTTCTCAGATGAAGCGTCGCAAAACCAAAGATGATGATGCCAGCGACAAAGTGTCTGAATACCAACAGACAGCCACGATGTTTTACCGCTTCTTCAATGAGATCAGTAGCAGTGCACCTCGTCCTGCTGAACTTGCAAATGCTATGGATCAGGTCACAGCTTGTGGATATGTGTGTGGCAATATGTGCACCATGAAATTGCTGAAGGCCAAGGTCTTTGACTTTGTGAAGTACACTCGCTTTTCGGACATTACCATTTGTGCTGCGGAGATCATGTCCAAAGAAATGCCAGAGTTGCCTGATCAAGACTTCTTCAAGCATCACTATGGGTTGATCTTGGAACAGGTGATGCAGAAACTGCTGCGCACGTTGCCACCAGCCAATTTGAAGCTCAATACTCCAACTGTTGCCCACTTGAGACTCTTCCTTGAGGCAGTGAGCAAAGACCAAGTGATTCTTTCAGAAACATCAGCCAATCAGATCAAGGCCCTTGTGAAGATCTTTTCAATGATGGACGACAAGACAATTCTCCCGAACCAGGTGTTGAATGCTGTTGCACTTGTGCGTGAAGGATCAGATGAATATCGCATGTTTCAAGCAATGAAAAGCTTGCCACAGGGAAACATTCTACTCAACGAAGCTCATGACACTGCTCAGAAAAGAATTGCAGCAGACAAATCGTTAGAGCATCTTGCTGCTGTCACCACAAAAATCGATCAATTGGATGCCAAGACCGAGATGTCTACATCCGAGCTCATTGAGATATGGTCTGAGCTGGTGAAGGTTGAGACGATGATGCAGGACAAACCCGGATCTGCAAACCTACCTTCTTTGCATGAGAAGTTGAAGGAGAAGGCTCAGTCATGCATTCAGGAGCACATCGAGTCTGAGTTTGCGAGCTACATCGCCAGCCAGCTCATGCATGCGACCAACAAGATGAAGAGCCTGGAATGTCCAGCCTGGAATGTTCTCGGCCTCTGCAAGTATATGTCGGAGGAATCCATTTTCAGGCCCGGCATGTTGGGAAAGAATACAACCTACAACCTACAGCAAAATTAGTTTTTATTGTTGTTTTCAGTTTCATAGACTCATAGAGGATTCAGACTCCATCCATTTTGCTCATTGGCTTATTGAATCTTATTGACTCAACTCATTACTTGTTGTGGCCAAATGCTGTTTGTTTATGCCTGTGGCAGGCACCATGCAACCATCAAAAAATGCTGTGATGCATTGGAACTCGGATGGTCTTCCGGAGAGTCACTCCCAATTCCACTCCAGAAGGTGCAGACGTACATGGACGACTGGGACAAATGTGAGCATGATCTGACCAAGAGTTACCCTGCAGCATCATTTCCCAAACTTCATGAAGCATTCACCAACTTTGGCAAGTACTTTGGTGAGCAAATGCAGAAGGGGTTCAAGGAAAAGAAGCAAGAACTGCATGGCAAAATGGTCAACTTGCTCCAAGGAGCACTCGTCAAAGAACCAGCTTCCTCAATTTGGCCTGATCTTCTTCAAGTGACTGAGGACTACATGAGACTTGGAACATCAGACGTGTTCTCTGAGGAAGAGCGCAAAGAGATGCATATCTTTGGACAAGCCACTTCTATTTTCCGCCAAATTGGCTTCAATGGTTTGAAGCTCAGTGTGTTTCTCTTGTTTTGACACTCATCATGACTAATTGTGACTCACTTGATGCCTAAGCCTATGACTCATAGACTCATAGACTCACGATTATGACTATGACCATGTCTATGACACGTGATAATGATGACTACTTACTACTACTCAAAACTTTTGACTCACAACTCACAACTCACAACTGACTTATGACTTATGACTCGACGACTTATGACTCTATGACTTACTCTTATCATGACTCATGACTCTCATGGCTTTTACATGCAATGGTATGATATGATGATATGATTCATATGATATGATTTTTGATATTGATGATATGATTATATGATTTGATATGACTTGATATGATATGACTTGACTCATGACTCATGACTCATCATGAGTGAGTCATGACTCATGACTCATGACCCTGGATTATTTTTTAATGATTTGCTTATGACTGTCACCTCTGTGTCATGTCAGGTCTTGCATACTCTGAAGCACCGGCGGTTCTGAAGATTTCCGCGAAGCCTAGTCCTGAAAGTACCAGCATGTTCTCTGCTCTGAAGGAGATGAAGGCTGGCATTGCGTCAATGGAGAAGTTTGGAGAACCATCAGTTCCAGATATCCTTTGCGGGCATGGTGTTGATGAGAAGGTCAAGCCACTGATTGTTGTTCTCAAGACCAAGTTTGCAGAGTGGTCATCCGACTTTTCCAACAAGATCGGTGAACAGTCGCAAAAAATGGCAGAAACCTTAGCATCTTTGCAGTTGCCAACATACAATCCTGATGATCACAATTCGTCAGTGAAGCAGTTTATGGCAAAGGCTTCTGGGCTGGAGAAGATCGCAGAGATAGTGGCAAAGCTCAAAGCGTTTGTCGCTGCCGCTACAACATGCTGCTCATTGGCTGGAATGGATAGCAACATTAGTGCTGTCAGTTCTGCTCTTACAGAGGGAAAAACATTCCTGTACATCTCCACTGTCCTTACGGTTTTGAGCTCACCTACATGGTCTTCAATGACACCTGAGTTGGCAAAGAAGACTGATACCAAACATGGTCAGCTTTGCAAGCACCTTGAGTATGCGCTGACCCATGCTTCCAATGATGGAATTTCTTTGCCTGGTGAGATTCAATCCAAAGCAGCCGAGTTGATGGCAATTGCAGGACTTAAAGTGTAGATCTTCTTGCACTTGGCACTTGCAGCAGCAGTGAGAAGTGGTGTGCGGCATTACGCACTTGTACAGACATTTTTTCACAGTAGGACAGAGCAAATTGGACCTGATTCAAATGCCTTTGTGGGATTTGATGGCATTTTCGAGTCACAGTCACAGTACAATACTAGCAGCTAGACTGAGAGAATGTCTTACCGTGGGTTTTTGCCAGACAGGCAGGCCAAGGCTAGGGTCATCAGTGCATGATCTGGTCTACGTCACGGCCTCTTGAATCAGAAATTATTGTTTTTATTATATTTTTTTACTTACCTATTGCCTATTACCCAATCGAATCATAATCATCGTAATGAATATCATCATAAATCATATCTCTTATCCTCACGTCACATGAACTCACATTGTCACTTTGCACTTGCTAAACAGAAAAAGAGTCAGAGTGTTGGGCTGAAAGAAAACCCACATGTTACCGATGGATGAGTTGAATTGCAACCACTTCCGCTCTTTTTTGGGGTTGGTAGAAGCGTCAGACTGTGGGAAAATCCTCTGATCGCTTCCCATCCAGTGGCCAATTTACAAACGTTTACGAAGGCCACAAAGAACTTCTTAGCCCTTTATGCTCAGTGTTTCTCACTGAGTGATCCATACTCTGCTCAACAACGAGCTGAGAGTCATTCAAGCCGAGCTTTACTGCGTTACGCAAAGTCCACATTAGACAGACAGCATCAGCTGCAGAAACAAAACTCCAGCTGCTTGTGAGAACTGCCACTGCCTATGTGTTCATTGTCAGCTGCCAGTTTGAGAAAGGTGTGCACTGGCTAGCTAATTCAATTTTCTTTCCAAGTATTTTTGGGCCTCAAACCGTCGACCAGCTTTCCTTCTACAGTCATTGATTTGACATGGACATAGACATTTGCATTACTGACACTGACAGTACTGAGGGACAACAGGCAGTATGTCACTATGTCACATGTCATAATATTGTATATTTGTATCTTCATTTGCTGACCTTGAGCTGAAAATAGCATTCCAAAACGGAATCATGGCTCCAAAGAAAAGGCAGGCGGAGCAGCAACACGAAAAGGTTGGCTCTCCACCTGCTCCTAAGCGTGGTCGACCGAGGAAAAACCAGGATTCTGGTGATGGTAAAACGCAAGCCGGTTTGTCTTTCCCATCTGCGGCCCCAAAGGACCAAAGCTGTCTTGGTGCTGCTGGTTGTTCTTGCTTTGTGTTCAGAATTGTTTTGATCAGTAGTTGTAGCAGTCTTCATCTCCATCAACATTGTGTTTTTTTTCAAATTCTTTTGCGTTTGCCGGTATCGGTATCAGGTTTGACATGATGATGATGATGGTGATGATGATGATGATGGTGATGATGATGATGATGATGATGATGATAAATGACATGATTGCAACTATGTAATTTGATGTGATGAGTGATGATGAAGTGATGAGTCATGAGTCATGAGGAGTCATGATGAGTGAAGTGATGTCATATAATCATACTTGATGCGAAGTGATAATCGGCCCTTTGATTTACATTGTCTGACCAGCAGGACAAGTGTACAGTTCCTCTCCAAAAGGAAGAGTCTGAGGAGAAGCAACGTCGAATCGAAAGGGCAAAGGCTTTGCATGCAGCCGCGTTTTCACAAATCCATACCTCTCTTCGCGTTGTTGGAAAAGCATCGCCCTATCCTCCGAATCCGTCTGTGGAAGATGACCAGGACAAGGTTTTGTTTCGCATGCTGCTAGTGCACAGCTATATGATGTAGGAGGATGGATTTTTTGTCTTCAAACTTCTAGCCTATTATCAAGCCAGTTCACGCTGTTTGGTACGGTTGGGTATAGACCGTTAAAGGCTCAAGACTCAGACTCAAGACAGACCAAGGCAGTTTTTTTTATTTTTTATCTTTGGCATTTTATATACTTATCAGTATCAGTGGTATATGATTATTTTATATTTATATAAATATAAATATAAATCATATAATCATATATTATTATATTATATATTATATAAGTATAACAGTATAACTTGTATAGTATGGTCGGTACAGTATGTGTATCTATCAGTTTTCATTTCTCAACCACCCTGACAAGGAGAAAGTAAGCTTGGAAGAGGAGTTGGGGAAGTTGGTTGCAGCGGAATTGGATGAGACGATGGACCCCGAATCAAATGAGACGACTGAGAAGACAAAGTCGGTTTCAGAAGAAGGTGCAACATCTTCTACTGTGGACCAACCTACCATTTCTATGTCACCTGGGCCTGTTCACATTGGGGAGAAACAGGCATGTGCTCCTGAGATCATTGCAGAACCTTGTGATCAAGGACCCTCTTCTCCCAAGGCATCGGAAGATGTTGGAATTGCTGCGCAAGCCAATGATGTTTCTCCAGACGCAAGTGTAGTTGAAACTCCTGTGTCTTCGGTGCCCGATGCAAAATCTGAAGATGTTCCCGGTGTTGGAATTGCTGCGAAAGCCGATGATGTTTCTCCAGACAAAAGTGTAGTTGAAACTCCTGTGTCTTCAGTGCCCGATACCAAATGTGAAGAGGTTGCCGATACTGTTCCTGATACTGCCGATGCTCAAGAATCTGTTCCTACACCACTGGGAGGATCTTGCCAGGAACAGATTTACCTGGCAGATACCATTGACATGATGGAGTCTCAAAGGGATGTTACGGAGACTACCAACACAGCCGTGGCCAATGCCAATGGTCACAATCTAGTGGAACCAGTGCATGCTGAGGATGGTGATCCAGAAGAGAAAGAGCTACGTGAGTTGACTCAGAAAGTTCTTGACCATGCGTCTTTTCCGGAGTTCCTTGCACAGCGTCGTTCTGAGACCGACTTGGCCCCAGATGAAAAGTATGTTTTTCCTGATCCTACAGAGTCTGCCCAAGACCTCTTGGATTTCAATGAGTTTCTCGTGAAGAAGGGCTTGCCAAAGATGAACATGACATTCATTGAGTGGCAAGAACCTCCAAACCCACTTGATCCAGAGGAGCCGCTTTCTGAATGTGAGGATGAGAAGGATGGGACACAAAAAGTAAAGGAGGAAACCACCAAGTCTGAGAAGAAGGATCGTGTTCCAATCAGAACCACAACTGTCATTCCAAAGGGACATGACAAAGTCAAGAAGCTGAAGATGACTGACATTTTCGCGTTGGCAAAGGGAAATGTGTCAAAGCCAAAGGGTGGTGAGATGGAGCCTGCCTCTGACAATAATGATGACAATGAATATGAATCGAACCTTTTCCAACAGATCAAGCTGGCCAAGAAGCATCGACTTTTTCGTTCAATGGTGGAGAGCACCATTGAAGAGTGCCAACTAGAGGAGGGTGAATGGATATTTGGAGATGATGATGCCGAAGCAGACCTAGAATCCTTTCTTGACTACTTGAAACGCCACGACGAGGTTCCCTTGACTGACTCATCGCCTCAAATGAGCTTGATCGAACACCAGGAGACAGATAGGTTGGTCAAGCAGGCCAGAAACCACAAACTCTTCAAGAAGTATCTGGACCATCGGCTCATGTTTCTGCAACTCACAAAGGAGCCCCGGCTGTGTTAACAAGGTTGCACATACTTACTAGACTATACTGTACTAACTATACTATACTATTCATACTGACTTACTTATTGTTAGTTTATGGAGTCATGTGCATATAAGATCATGTGAAACAGGTGCATGATTCGAAGTAATTGAACATCATTTGAATCATTTGCGTTGAAACTTAATATTGATGATGATGATGATGATGATCATGATGATGATGATCATGATGATGGTGATGCAGTGATGATGATGTTTTTGTTGATGATGATTATCTGATTAATTTAAGAGTAGTTTATTATAATTACTTATTGTTAATTATTAATTATAAATTATTAAATTATTAATTATTAATTATTAATATAAATTATAAATTATTATTAATTAATTATTATTAGTTCTATTTATTAAATGTAAGTTAAGTTAAGTGACATGCTGATGGACGGATGGACTGATGACTCACTGATGACTGATGACTGATGATGATGATGATGATGATGATGACTGATGATAACTAACTCATGACCCTGATGACGGTATTCTGATGGTTTGATTCGATATGAAATGCATTCGCACTTACAAACTCATATCTAGTCTGAGTCTCATGTGGGTATGGTCCATGGTCATAGCTATATCCATAGACAGTCAATGATAGAGAAAGGTCCAAGCCCCGTCGGTTTCTTTGCAGTGCCTGATTTTACCTTAGCTCTTGCTAAGGAGGAGTTTGACTTTGGGAATCCGCTCTATGCTTTCACTGATCTTTGCAAGTTCAATGAGTACATGAGTGCAGCGGAGGAGGAGCAGCTTGATTTGACTCTTCTTCAACAACTTCACAGTGATGACCATCAAGGGCCGTATCATGATGATGGCCTAGAACAAGCTGATACTGAAGAGCTCAAGGTCTTTCTGACTGAATCTGGTTGCTTTGATTGCCACGACTTCTTGGTCAAGATGGCACGGTTGTACATACGCAAAGTGTGTGCATGTGGTGTTGAGTTTGTGGATCTACCAGCAGTGATGAATGTCGCTTCGCTGTGCAGTGGCTCTGGGACAGGGGAGCTCACTCTCAATGCTGCGGTGCAGGAACTGAGTGATCATTTCCTGCTACCCGCTACTGTCAAAGTTGTGATGGCATGTGAGCGTGAGGGATGGAAGCAGCAGCATTTGGCCCACCACATTGTGCCTAGTTCTTGCTGCATCTATGATGATGTGATGACGCTCGGGTCTGCAGCAGCGCATTTCAAGCAGAAGGACGATAGCAAAGGCAGCAAAGGCAATGCAAAGGATGATTCCATCAAAGCACCCTTTTGTGTTCACCATCGTGCAGAATGCAACCCAATGGACAAGGAGATATTTATGCTCAAGAGCGGCTTCTCTTGCAAAGGCAATTCTCGAATGAACAGCCGCTTTGCAGAGTTTAGAGAGAGCATGAAAATGGGCGACTTCTCAAACAGCTCTGTGAGCACGTTCTATGGGACGTTGGGAATGATTGAATGGTCCAAACCGAAGGTCTTTGTCCTGGAGAATGTGGACAGTGCTGGTGGCGAGTCACAGCAAGATTCCAATTTGGCACGAGTGATGGAAGAGCTTCGCACGGTGGACAACGGGATGTATGAGGCGCATGTATACCACCTGGCAACCTCTGACTACATCTTACCACAGAACAGGACCCGGGTTGTTTTGTAATTGTGGATGTAAGTAAATAAATTGTACTGTATGTATGTATGTACCAAGTACATGGCAAACATAACATGTTGACTGTCTAGACTATAACTATGGCTATGGCCCTGGCTATGACTATGTCACTGTCACCTTACCAGCACAACGGCACATATCAGTTCATATCAGAATCGTATCTGCTCATGACAATATCATATTGAAATCATAATATCAATCATCATCATATCATCATATCATCAAATCATATCACATAATAAATAATAATTTAAGGATTATTGACTGATATTAATATAAATTAATATTAAATTTAGTTTATTAAATTATATAATAATAATAATTATAGTTATAATTATAATTTATAGCAATTTATAATTTATAAATTTATGATTTTATAATTTATATTTTTCATTATAATAAATTATATATCATATAATATATCATACAATTATTTTAATATAATATAATATAATATTATAATATAATATAATATATAATATAATATAATATAATATATTTATCATCATACCATCATATTTATATTTTTCAAAAATATGTAATTTGAAAATTAATAATAATATCAAGACAATACTATTTTAATAATTTGGTTATTGTTATACCGTTATACAGTTATACAATTTATATATTTATATTCTAATTATATATATAATAATAATATATTTTTTATATAAAAATAATATAATTATATATCATATCATGTCATGTCATATATCATATCATATCATCTCATCATATCAAGTTTTTACAACAAATCATTTTTCATACCATCACCAAATCAAAAGATATAAATTGCATCTGTATATATAAATTGTAAATCATAAAATTATATGAAATAATATCATGTCATATCGTCATATCGTTCATATTCATATAATATCATTGTATAAAATAATAATTCATACCATCATATCATATCATAATATCACCGAATCAATATCGAATCATATCAAAATCACTTTATGTTAATTCATATCATATTCATATCATTTCAAATCATGCAATGCCATATCATATCATAATATCAAATCATATCGAATCATATTATCATTTCATTTCAATCCATTTCATTTCATGTCAATCATATCATACCAAAGCGAATCATCATATCATTTCCATAGCATGTCATATCATATCATAATATCATATCATGTGTTCATGCAGTATTATTATTTCAAACCATATCATAAATCATATTAATATTGAACCACATCATATCATATCATACCATATCGTTTCATATCCTCATACATTACTGTACATTACATACCGACCAGACCATATCATATCATATCATATCATTATCACATCAGGATCCATGATTATGATTATTCATATTTTTCACAAACCAAATCCTGCACATTGGGGTGCGTCGGTCTCAATGATACTTTTAGCTTGTTTTTATTTTTGCACAGCCGGTCTTGCATTTGATTTCTGCAGGAATCGGATCTACATTGTTGGCTACCGCCTGGACGGATTTGTCACCAACAAACCCCCAGAGGACTTCTTTGAGGAGATTGGCTACTTGCTGGAAGCTATGAAGACACCCACTTTGCCGGTGCAATCGCTTCTACTTGCAGATGATGATCCTGATTTGCAAGCCGAACTTCACCGGAGAGAGGCTTTCCGAAAGGATGCGGAGAAGAAGGCAGAAACAGCTGACACAAAGGACTGATGGTCAGTGACTAATTTGGATCACAGTATCACTGCCTCTAGTAGTTTCCGAATTCAAACGACATTGACTTTGGTGACAGTGACATTGGCAACTAATTAATACTGGCTCATATATATACATGTTAATTAATTATAATTAAGTATATAACTTTATATAACTTACAACTTTAACAACTATTTATTGTGTTTTATGATGATTATGATTATGATTCATGATAGATGACTAGTTTTGACTCTTTGATTTCATTAATCTAATTTACTAATTTATAATAATCTAATTTATTATAATTATTAATTATTAATTATTAAATTTTATAAATATTTAAAAAACGTGTTTTTCATTTATAAATTTTATAAATTATTTATAAATAAATAAATTTATAAATTTATAAATATAAATTGATTAATATTATTAATTAATTAATTAATTCATTAATTAATAGTTTTTTGTGTATGTATTGACACTGTATTGACTGTATTGATTCAAATTATGATCAATTGTTGGCTATCTATTTATTTCTTATTGATATTGAAACAGTAGTAATAATTTTAATATGTTTAGTTTTCTTTAATTGACTAATTTAACTTAACTTATATAAATATGATATAATATATATTATAATTATATATTATATAATATAAATAATAATATATGATATATGATTCGATATGTGACTGTGAGTTATGATTAGTTGTTGAAAAGTGGTATTTGGATGTATCAAATAAAACCTTTCAACTACTTGTTTTACCAATTTGTTAATGTACCCAAATTCAAATAACCATTGATCATTTAATCATTATCATTAATCCAAATATAATTATATTATATTATATTAAATTATACTATATTATCATAGTACCATATCATAGCAAATTCAATCAGACTCACCATTATCATATCATTGTATGTCAGTAGCACTGACCTTTGTAGTATATGATTATTAGAAAAAGTAAGTAATACTAATTTGATTATGTTACATGTTACATGATGTTAAGTTATGTTATGCAGCACCACTGTCCTTTTGCCAAGTTGTATTATGTTGTGCTATCTTATGTTGACTTATGTAAACTTATGTAATTGTTGTAGTTGTTATTACTTCTTACTATTACTTATTATTTATTATTACTATGACTAATTACTAAATTACTTATTTATTAACTTATTACTTTTTACTTATTACTAATTACTAATTACCTATATTACTCTTATTACTACTCTTATTACTCTTTATACTTTTATTATTACTCTTATTACTTATTACCCGACTCTTATTACTACTCTACTACTTATTACTACCCTTATTAATTCATCTTAATTATTCTTATTACTCTTATTACTCTTGTTACTCTTATTACTTATTACTCTTATTACTTATTGCCTTATTGCTTATTTGCTTATAATTAAATAATACATTTTTATTCATCACTACTACTGTTGTTAAGCAAAATAAAGATAGTTTTTGTCAATAGAGTCACCACTGCAAAACCTACCCCTGATAGGACATGAAGTGGGTAGGATCCCACATGGATGCTTGCGAAGCTCGAGGCTTGCCTTGGCCACCACATGTGCCACAGCATCTCAAGAACAACCGCTGGCTGGCAGCTGCACCGCAGAGGGAACAGGAAATTATCAACATCACTGCTCTGGACTCAGATGTGGTATGGGTGGATGCATCGCAAAACATGTCCAGAGTCAGGGGCTCCAAGAACCAGAATGCTCCAACGATTCTGCCCAATTGCCATTTGTTCCACTACCCCACTGGGCGCTTCCTTGTGGGGTCTGATCTGATGCGACTCCAGGGGTTTCCTTCCAGCATTTTGCATGGTGGGACCCACACACAAGCTCAACTATCTGATTTGGCAGGGAATATGTTTTCATCATCTGTGTCTTTGGCTGTAGACATTGCAGTGCTTTGCGCCATTGAATGCGAGCAAATGAATGGAGATGCTGCCATGGATACCACTACTCAGCTGTGCCGACTGTTGCACATGTGTGGAGATTCGCTTGAGATGACTGATGATGCTGACGAGTTTGTGCTGTGAGTTGTTAGCAAACCGCTAGCCGGACAGCGTCACTGACTGACCATTTTCGAATCGCTTGGCATGGAGGTTTCTGTGTTTGTTTATTGGTTGCTACTTGCTTGCTACTACTAGAAGTTTTTACAAATCATCACAAATCTCATCTCGGAATTACTGGGTGGATTGCTATAACTATAACTATTAAATTAATTTATATATAAAACTATATTATAGACAGAGGCAACCTTCAACTTGTTCTTTGCAATGTGACCAATTGCGATTCAAAGCACAGAAAGGATGTCAGTGCAGATGGCTGCGCAATCGCCTCCTCTTGAGACGACGGGGGCCCTTGGGGACAAAAAAAGAGTTGAGTTGCATGCAGGAATCATCATTCGACTCATTTTGCCGTTCGTTGCGCTGCATTGCACTGGCACAGTTTTGTTGTGTCATCCCGGTATGTATGATTGATTTGATCTATTGTTTGTCTGATTCTGGATTTTGAATTCTGATGTGAATTTGAGACATGGTGATGTGAGGTGACATGACTCACTCGACATACAGACATACAGACACACAGACATACTGCTGCCCATACATACATGACCTGACTATGATTCATGATGAGATGATGATGCGATGTGTGTAGTGTTGCGTATGCACTAGTTGTATGGTCTTGTCTGTCTTGTCTCTTACTAACAAAATTTGCATTTTATTTTTATTTTACTTGTTTGAACTCTTTTATTGTTTTTTAACATATAATATATATATACAGATACATATATATTTATGTTTTAAGTTTTAAGTTTAAGCAAACTATTTTTTAACAAATTGTTATTCATTAATTCATAATGGAATTTGATTAAAAAAACATATACTGTACTGTACTTATCTTTTTATATCATATTATCTTTTTTGATTTATGTATGATTTATAATTTATGACTCTATGACCATTAAACATATTTATATTTCATAAAAACTTATAGCTTGTATTATCATTATCATTCAACTACTTATGTTTATCATGACTCATTACTATTATGTAGCTGTAGCTAAGCCTGAAAATTTTAACTCACAACAGCTTAGTCATAAATATTTTCAAATTAGGTTAAAACTCAAACCTTAATTTATAACTTATAACTACTAACTTATAACCTAGCCTATAAAACTTATAACTTATAACTAATAACTTATATTATAACTAACTCTTCCTAACAACTTATACATACATAAATAGGACACTCCTTATGACTAGACTACTATGGCTCCATGAATCAATGACTAGACTATGAATTAAATTATAATTCTATGTCATTTTTTAGCCAGTTAAATTAATTGTTTCAAAAAGAAAATGTGTATAATATATATATATATATATATTTATTTATTTATCTACCATATTGAATGTTTTATTATTAATTAATTAATTAATTAATTATTTTTTTTAATATATGATATGACAATTTTACTATACTAATTTAAAACCTTATATGTAGATATGATGGTATATGATATGATATAGTATGTAAAGTCTTATAACTTCAACAATAACACTTTTAACTTATACTGATACAACAATGATATGATATAATATAACTGATATATGAATAACTTATATAACTTACCATAACTTACGACTTACATCAACTTACATCTTAACTTCTTAACACAGCTAAATTCATTTTATTACTTGATTAATGTAATGATACTGGTTTTTTTTAATCTTTATTTAAAATTTATAATTTGTAATTTTTAAGTTTGGATTTCAAAAGTAAAATTATAATTTATAATATAACTATTTTTTTATAAATTTATAAAATTATATTTACAATTAAAAAAATATATCATATCATCATATCATATCATATCAGATCATATCATATCATATCATTTTTAATTATATTTTTGATATTATTAAATTATCAGCACTAATTATTATAATTCATGATTCATTTCATGATTCATGATTCATGATTCATGATTCCTAATTTATAATTATTTATAATTTATAATTTATTTATATTTATATTAAAAAATATGTTTCTTTGTTAATATTTTTTGATTTTATGAATAGTCATTTTTGAGTCTTTGCCACATCAAAAAAGCAGGTTTGCGTATGTACATCACGAGTTGCCAAGGATGCAGATACAAACGCATATGCTGTCATATATGCTGCTGCATATGTTACATATGTTGTAACAAATGCACGGCTTTGCGCAGAGCTATGTGACAAGAAATGTTGCACCACGCATAGCCCTGCGTTATTTCATGAAATTATATGTCACAAGAAATGTCGCACCACGTAGAGCTTTGCGTAAATGATACCGTAATACCATGCAGAGCTTTGCGTAATTATATGTTACAAGAAATGTGTCACTACGCAGAGCTTTGCGTAAGAAAATGCATCGCTATATGCCAAATTAAATGCTGTAACATATGTATATCTTATTTTGGGGGGTCCAGACCCCTCTTGAGTAGTGCTTTTGGATAAAGTTAACCTATAACATCTTATAAGCGTTAGTTGCAAAAAGGGTGGTACCCTGGGGCAAACGTTTACATAGATGTGGAAGATCAACCTTTGAATAGCTAAGGCTAATTCATTCATAAATGGGCCAGTGTCCACATCTATCGCATCTATGGTAGTTTACTCTAGGGTAGGCGATTTTCGCCACAAAAATAGGCTGGGTGCACTCCAACAAAAATCTGAGAAGGATCGGACACATTAAAAAAGTCAAGCGGCTTCAGAAGTCCATTCATAATAAGGATGCGGCATATGACATATGTACAACACATAGCGAAACAAAAAAACATCACAGTTCAACACCAGCATCACCCAACAGAATGGGCCCCCCTCAGTGGTGTTTGTTGGTTGATAAACCGTTGGAATTCCCATTAACCATATAGTTAGTTAATAATGTATATCCGCTATTTGGAATTGACACACCGGCGAGAAGATACCACCCCACAAATTAACTTCGACCCTGCCATGACTTGGGGTTGGAATCCTAGTTTTCTCCGATAAGTGGTGCTTCTCTGGGTCTATGTAATTAAGTGGGAGGAATGCTGTTGTGGGAATAGCAGTTGGCGCATCAAAATTGATAATTAACAATCATACGCATCGCTGACTTCATCTGATTTCGCCTCTATATCATATCCCGATATAATATGATATAATTAGAGTAATTGTTTTGTTTTGAATTCTAGCTGTCTCCACATATATCCACATATTTTGCTAGTTCTATGTCCGATGATATTCCCATTTCCCTCTGGTAAACTAACATAGCTATTGAAAATGGCCACAGAAATAGTGGATTTTCCCATTAGAAAAGGTGATTTTCCATAGTTACCCTCTAGACCACAATTTTTTTAAATCCCACGGCCGGCACCGTCATGCCGATGGCCGTCAGGCGCTTCACGGAACGAATGATCTCCAGCGCGGTGCTGGCATCCAAACCTGCCCCGCATCTTTTTGTATTGGAAATCATCGTAGAAACCACAAAGATCCACAAAGAAAGGGTAGACCGTTAGTTGAACACCATTTTAGTCGGATGCTACTTGTTGATACATATAAAATAGATTAAATTTGTCAGTATGATTCTTTATGAATATAAGTTATAAATTAGTGATTTTCTTTTGCCAATACGTAGATTGCTGGCAGACATGTTTTTGGTGGACATGATGACATGGGTCCCTGGGTCCTGCTGTTGATTTTGCTATGGATCAATCCCTTTAGACTTGCGAGCAGCAGGGTATAGCAGGTGCTGGGGTGATTCACATCTAGAAAGTCGTTGGGGTAAGGGACTTCAAGCCACGAATGCTCTCAACATGGAACAATTCCAACTAGAAAGTCGTTGGGGTAAGGGACTTCAAGCCACGAATGCTCTCAACATGGAACAATTCCAACTACCTACATTGGCTGTATCCCCTGTTATTTTGTCAGAAGACAGAAAAGTGCTTTGAGATGCTTTGAGTTCGCAAAGACTTCGAATAGCCATCCACGGCGAGTTTCTTAAAATGAGGGGCCCCAAAGTCATCCAAATCTTTTTTCCCAGATTTGAGAAACACTCCGCTCATGCCTTTCTAATCTTAGCTACTCTGCAAAAACTATCGAAACATATCAAAAAATACTGGTTCGTCACTAATTATCCACATATTCCCCATTCATCACTTGTGAGTGACTAACATTGACTAAGTATATCCCTGATTTTTCCCCTGTATCCCCATTCTTTTTGCTGGTTAGTTACCATCCCCATTTCACACGCAATCCGGACTACAAGAAACATCCCATGCAGCCCTCATCGCCTGAGGTGGGCTCATCCAACATCAGAATGCTGGGCCGAGCCGCAAGTTCCAAGCCTTTTCGGTGGCGGTTTTTTCTACCTGGGTCCTGTGGGGTAACTGGGGTAACTACCAGGAAGAACCCAGGGAAAGCCCGTTCTATTTATAGGATTTGTGACTCTATATAATCACACACACCTATATATATACACACAATTATACACATATATATGTGCTATAGATAGCATGAGCCAAGATCATTGTCAATAATTGTCCCTTAGAATTCGTTCCAACCCATGACAGCTGCTAAGCATCAAGTGTTAAACTACCAGGCTAAGGTTTTGCCATTTTCCCCAGCCCCAGCCACGTACGGTCACTGGTTGGGATTAGGCTCTCCAAGCTCTTATGACGACATCGTGTCCAACATACATTTTGGCAAACGGCTTCTTTTGACAAGCCTAATGTGTGCCACATGTTTTGCAAGGAAGCTACCGACGAGTGACCCTACTTCAAGACTTGTAGGATAGGGCCCACACGTATTTGAGCCGCTCACGCAAAGAAGGTGTGCTAATTTTGAAGGTCTTGGGTTAAGGTGGGGTTGGGATGTGTTAACGCTCTTGATATGACGTCTTAAGTTGTGGATGTTATGTTGAAGGTCTTGGGTTGGGGTGGGGTGGGGATGTGTGAATGTTCTTGATAAGACGTCCTACGTTGTGGATGTTATGTTGAAGGGCTTGGGGTGGGGTGGGGTGGGGATGTGTTGACATTCTTGATAAGACGTCTTACATTGTGGATGTTGCGTTGAAGGTCTTGGGTTGGGGTGGGGTGGGGATGTGTTAACGTTCATGATAAGACGTCTTACATTGTGGATGTTGCGTTGAAGGTCTTGGGTTGGGGTGGGGTGGGGATGTGCTAACATTCTTGGATGTTCTTGGTAGGACGTCTAACGTTGTGGATGCCAATAAGATTTTCAAATTTGCACAGGTGAATCGCACAAAAATATCTTTGCAAAAAAAATGCAATCAGATACATGTACAGAAATCTCTGGGGCAGACGGTCTCGAACAATAGTGGCTGACACGCAGCAGTTGGATTCCACTTGGCATCATTTAAAGAAGTGGCGTTCTCAGAGTTTTCAACAAAAGTTGAATTTCAAATCGAATCCAATGCGTTATAAGCTATGAATATGCCTACTCCTTTTTTTCTGGAGGCACAATGCGAACTGCTGCAGTTTCAGTTTCACTTTGAAGAACTTAAGTGACATCCTCTGGCGCCAATGTTTTTCAAAAAGAGGTTGCTGCAGTTGCTCAAAACAGTTCATTCCCCAAACCACCCGGATTCCAATGATTTCCAAGATGCTCCATGGTGCTGGAATATTTACCAACATTTGAACTAAAAAATCACCCAAATGTAGGTAAATATATATACCATACATGGAGCATATGGGTTTGTTTTTGGATGCTTTTGGGACCTTCAATCAGAAAATCAGTGACTTTTGCTATAGCGAAATACTCAAATTGTCACTATAAAGTCACGCGCCTGCCATCGAAACGGAAACAGGACATATCATACGTATTTTCAAAAATGCCACAAATACCACGTTTTCATCGCAACGACAAAGAACAACTGAAATTGAAATCGATAAGCCTTCATAGGGCGCCAAATCAACTGGAAGTAACTTCACCATCACCATGTCTGGAAGAAAAGCAGGGTCAACTTCCACTTGTTGTCGCTTAGTTAACTCCTTATGTTTGATCCTGTTTTGGCAATATACCGAAGGTTTTGATCATTAAGAACATACTGAGTTCTTCATCATTTTTGGCGGTTACATGATCAATGGCCATTTCAGGAACCTAAATTGGAGGTACCTACCATATGTAAGGCCTATATAAGGCCGAAATTTCAGGGAATATCCCCACAAAATATGGTCTTATATGGTACTAACGTACCTCCATTGAATCGGATCCTGAGTCATTCCCATTCACATGATCAGTTCTGTTTCACTGAGTGGCCGTTCACGCTGAGATGCACTGAGTTGCCGTCCCAGACACCGATGTTCACCCGCTTCCGCTGGCCGCCGCTGATGCCACGGCGTTCCACGTTGCCCACGAGACTGTGCTGCACGTCGACCAACTGCATCACGTTCAGCACATCTTCGACGATGTAGCTGGAAAAAAGTGGCGGCCATGTTGGACTTTGAAGGTATCTATGACATTATGATGATAATATATTCTATCATATCTTGGATTTGTCAGGGCTCCCCAGGGTTTTGTTGGCTGGCTTATGCTCACCCATAATTAAAGATAGATACTCAATTATATATATATATATATCTATAAATATGACATATTATCATGATATATCCAGCGTGACCCAAGAGCTAGCCCAGTTGTAAGCCCAGATACTTACTGTATCTAGGTTGTAGGCTTCTCGGCTTCTCTTTGTTTGGCCCCAAACAAAGCCACAAACCTTCAAGGGGCCACATACTTGAACAGGATTCTCTAAATTTACTGTACATGAAACTACCAAAATGTATTTCAAAGAGCAGTAGATTTGGTTGCGTGATGTCCAGTCCAGTATATGGATATAGCCATTTTGAAATCCCGCGCAAAGAAAATAAAGAACATGGGGACGGAATGGAAGCATGACCCATCATGAACCGTGGAGTTGCAATCAATGGCTGGGTTTGACCCACCTGTAATTATATCATGACGATTTACGCTATTTTTTGCGATTCCAGTGCCGTCAATTTTTTACACCCCCTTTTCAATGGGCCCATCACCTGGGGACCCGGTGAAGCCCTTGATGGTCGGCAGATTGTCTCCTTGCCAAAACCCTGGAGATCCAACAAAAATCCCGTAAAAAGTAGGAATTTCGGGACAGTTTCCCGCCTTTTTTGCACCACACATTGCCACACATCCACTATACAAACTGCCCGCCACGACTTGATGTGTTGCCGAGCTGCTTAATGACCTTCCTGGAGGTATCTTCTGCATTGCGCAAGCGCGCTGAGTAGTAGAGCTGTTCACCTAAGGCATCTCGGCATCTTGGATCATCCCATTCATCCCATTCATCCCTGGGACACCGATGAAGACCGAAACAAGAAATAGTTCAAATCATTCATTTTCAATAGGACATATCCACTAACATCCCTGTTTTTTGGTTGATTAAACCCCATAATCAACATGAAAAATCCCATTAATCATCTGGTTGGTGGTTTTAACCATCTTGAAAAATATGAGTCAATGGGAAGGATTATCCCTTTTCTATTATGGAAAATAAAAGTAATGTTTGAAACCACCAACCTGTTTTTGCTATCAATCCCAATGGCACACTGTCATGTAAGTTTATCCATTGCAGTTTTTTTTAAAGAAACCATCCCAGGAATCACTCCTTCCAGCACGTGTTTTTGAGGAACCGCTATTTATACCGGTTTCATCGTGTATGTGTATAAAGATATAATATATATATATATATATCTATCTATCTATCTATCTATCTCTCTCTCTCTCTCTGTACACTGTATATCGCACCTGGTTGATTCTAGGCAGAGTATTTGAAGATATCAGAAGGGTATGGGCGGGCTCAAGATGCATCATGAGGGGCCGGGGCCAGTGCTCCTAAAGGGGGCCGGCGAAGTGCGCCAGTGCCCAGCTACAAACCATCTACCAAGGCCGCCTTTGTGCTACCCCGACATGCCCCGTGGCATGAACACGGGCAGCGAAGGCTTCTGGATAAATGATCTAGAATCTAGAGGGCCTCATAATCCACTCATGCTGCGCATTGCTTTTGGCTTTCCACTTACTTTCCCTTGCCGCCATGTTCCGTGGCGTTCTCGGAAATGGGTCGGGTTTGAGTCAAGGTTCAACCCCAACGGTGGGACTTTTTGATCTCTGGGCCCCAGTCTGAAAATAAGGTTCCCAAAATGGGTTCATCATCATATTCCACATAAAAAATGCTGAACAAATTGGGGTATTGGGCACTATCCAAAATTTGGGCATACCATGACAAGCCCAAAGATTATATTGTTGGTTATATATCCCAGGATCTCCGTATATATATATATATACAGACACATAATATGAGATACAAATATTGAACTTTTGATCCATCCTCCGGACCAATCATGCTCTCCCTTCTCATGGCTATCGTTGGATAGCTTGGAGAAATTAAAGCTGGTCAATATTAGTGGAATGGGACCCCATTCCCTTACTACTTCCATAAGACACCCCTATTCCGTATGGGTATGGGAATGGGAGTCCCATCAATGGAGGCCCATATAGATTCCATGGATAGTATATATCGGCCATTTCTATCCATGTCTATCCATTTCTATCTATTTCTTGCAAGAGATTAGGTTGTAATCTCATCATCCCTGTGATATTGAATCTCCCCAATCTTGGCCCCAAAATGAACAGATCCAATACGAAACCTTGGTTTCCAGGGAGGTGTTTCAAAGGGGAATGGGACTACTAAAGCTACCCCATCCACTGATCAACAGGATCAACAACTCGAATAGCAAAGGAAAATTGCCCGCTAACTACATAAATATAGCCTTTAAAGATGACTTGTCATAACTAATTATGTGGGTCATCATTACCAGATGGTACTTGGTACCCATCAACTCGGGAAAACGCTGAAAAATAAGTTCGCAGTTCGACGACCAGCAGACGCACGGTCAGATGTTCATGCACGATGTCATCCTGCGGGACGAAGCCGCGGAAGTTTTTGATCTCCGCAATGCTACCTGGGCACATCACAAAAACCGCTGCCAGGGGGAGCCATGTTTCAACACCATGGCTCGGCAATCTACAAACCGTTTTTTTATCCAACATGGAACCCAAGAAAAACACATTGTCCAAGTAGGAAAATTCATCCTTAAAATCCAACCTTTCAGGTTCCATGGTAAATTTCGGGGTTGTAACGGGGGAACATGTTCAGCAACCATCAGTTTTTGTTGAGGTACCCTATACATTCTCAAAAACATCCAGCAGCCGATTTAAGAGGTCAGTCATGTCAAGCCGTTTGGAATGGCACTTTTTTTTCAGTGTGGATCTCACAAGCCACATGAAATATGAGCACACCCATTGGCTACCTCTATCCCACCAAAGGATGCGTGAGTGGCATTGCGGTATCTTGAACATGATCAAGTGCATCTGCTACGAAAGTTGAGTCATTGAGTCATAGAGCTCGAAAACAAATAAAATCAAATAAACAGACCTAGGCAAACACCATATACAGTAACTTCTGATGGTTTCCTTGAATTCTCAGCACAACTTTACATCCAAAACGCGGATTTCTGCGGATCATCATCCCAGAGGTGAGAATCAAATCATACTGGCAACTGGCAACCACTTACCAAAAGATACCTAGCAAATTCCTAAAACAGTTTCGGATTGCTCATTACGTATCCCAGGCCTCATCCAAGGTCATGAACTTGATGGTTTTCCGAATGCCAGGCATTAAAAAAAGGTGTTTTGTTTGAGGAAAGAAATGCAGAACAAAACATCAAACATAATATATATATATATAATATAATATCATATCATATATGTATATAATATAATTATATATATATATATACATTATCAGGTTAAATCATGTTAAAACCATCCAGTTAGCCATGTCCACCAGGCAACTGGGCATCCCCTGACGAGTGACTCACCTGACTGTTGATGCGGATCTCTCCACTGGTAGTCCTCGCATTTTTTTTTTTTTTACCACAAGCGACGTCCAGTGCTTGGCTTGTGCCACCGAGTGCCGGGGGTTTAACAGACATGGAACTCGGGAACTCGGACTCGGAACTCCTGCTATATTTGTTTAGACAAAAAGGATGAATGTTGTTAGGATCTGATGACAGGATAAGTATGTGTAGGTGATGTTGTATAAGAGAATCTTTTGAATCATTAGATGTCAGTGCTACCATTGATCTTCGATGCTGTTTGGATCCACTGGGGAGTCACCTACGCCACCGATTCTGATGAAACAACCCGGTCGTCCAAATTGCGGGCTTAACTGTTCCAAACGCGATTTGTTTCTGCGTGAATCTTTCTTGAATTGCCAGTCAGCCAGCGGGCTACAGTACAAGGTAAGAGGATACATACCCACACACACACACACATATATATATATACATGCACACGCACACATGATATGTACACACTTGACAGTTGTTTACTGCATGTGAATGTTTAGGCGTGTTCAAGTTGTGGCAACTTGATATTCAAATTTGCACAAAGTATTCGCAAACTTTCTGGAAAAACTACTGCGTATTGTTTGAACCACGTGGATGTTGGGCAAGATATGGAAGAACCGTAATGCTTGCATCCAACTTTTTTTGTGCGTGTTGATTGCTTCCAATAGCAGTGTCCTTATCCCATCATCCCATCATCCAAATGTACAGCGCATATATATATATATGTATATGTATGTAATGTATGTATGTAAAGTAATGTAAGGCAATGCAATGCAATGCAATGTAATACAATGTAAGGCAATGCAATGCAATGCAATGTAATGCAATGCAATGTAATGCAATGCAATGTAATGTATGTATGTACATGTCCTCCGGTAATGAAACGTGGCAATGGAAAAATCCCTGAAATAAAAATCGAGGCAGAAAAATGTGGGAAAATCAGCTACACATGGTGGATTAGCCCATTGCCACGTTTGATTACCGGAGGGTATGTGCTTTATAATGTGTATGTATGTGGCCTGCACACGCCCCACCCATTCCATGGCAGTTCCATGTGTATATACCTGTGTTAATATTTAAATATTTATATTTATTTATTTACTTATTTAAAAAGAAGGATCTGCATCAATTTCCTGCGGCATAATCCCACAATCCCAGTTGAACGTGTCTTTTAAAACAAATCTGATCTATGAACCACAAACACCCCCCATCCCATCCGCAGCAAACGTTTCAGCAGTCCCATAGTAGCAACGACCACAAAGGGCGTTCATGAAGGTGGTCTTTCCAGCTCCGGAAGGCCCCATGATGGCCGCCACTTTCTTGGGCCTAAACTCACCTGGCCAGAGATTCGATGACTTCATGATATCATTTAGCTGACCCCGGCTGAGCCAAAGCCAAGCCAGAGAATTAAAGGTAGTAAAGGAGCATCATATGTGAATACCTCAGCTGAAAGCCTAGGATACAAATTTTGGAATGGAAAGCTTCGCGTTCAAAATTCCTTCAGTCATTTGGCAAATGTACATGATGAATGTAGCGCATTTTCCGAACCAGAAAACATTAAGTTTTCCATGTCAACGAGTTTATTTACTAGAAAGCAACCAAAAGAGTACAGGATGCATCGGATGCACCAATACATGTTTTGTATTTGCGTGCTATCAATGTTGACAGGCAATCCATCACCAGCACTATGGCACTTCAAAAATGGTTGTAGATCCACTACGTCTTGACTCCATCTGCTGCTGTTGGGATCGATATACCTTTCAGCTAATGAACATAGATATGGAGTGCCCATGAATGTCCAGCAAAGATAATAAACTATGTTGCATTAAAACAATTGGTCTTCTATGTCCTGGTTGGTGGTTTCAACCCCTCTGAAAAATATTAGTCACTTGGGATTATTATTATCAATATATGGGAAAATAAAACATGTTCCAAACCACCAACCAGATGTCTGTCTTGAGTTTTAATCATGGTACATCTGCAAATCAAATGTTGTTTGCATCTCTTAGTCCGGGCGGTTCCAATGCCCATTCAGCAAGGAAATGGACATTCCGAACAACACATAAAAATAGCATGACTAATCTTAGGCCTCAACCCCCCTCCAAGATAGGTAGCACACATGCTTCCAATTGATTGCAACAAATGAACCATTCACCCCTACCAAATTCAGCCTGGTCTTCCCAATATCCCCCCGGCCTGTTACACCTTCGAGAATGCACTTCCCGTTCTTCAGCTTGACACCCACGTCGTCGAAACCCACCTGGCGAAGCAGTAAGCTGACAATTCACACCCATCATGAGCCAACTATGCAAGTGTCATCCTCTAAATGGCCCTTTGCAAGCCATTGAAATGGGGAAAGTGAAGTTTTTCACCAATCAATGAAGGGTTCCCAACATCTTCAGCTACCCCATCTGCCCATCTCCATCTTCAAGGCACATGCACCGCGGACATTTTCAGGTGCATCCCCCGAAAGCGATAGTCCGGCAGCGCGGCGTGGGGCACCAGGCTGTGCATCAGATCCACCGAGCATTTCTCACCTGCGGCTGGCTACGGGTGCCATATGTGCCATGGTGGGTGCCGGGGCGTGCCGGGTCGGATCTCAAGAAAAATGCCGGAGGTTCATGGGCAAAATGATGAGTTTTTACTTGTTCAAATGGGGATCTATCAATCTATCAGCAAAGATTATCAAACATCGAGGCTTGCGGTGATTTAAACAACTAGACATACATGAAGGGTTTAACCTCTGGTAGTTTAACCTGGCTCTTGGCCAAAGAAATATATCACTTTGCTCTCCCATCCAACCAAAAAAAAACACATTTCTCCCATTTCCATGTTGGACTCCCACAGTATGATGCAGGTGGGTGGCCAAAGGTTTCCCAATTATTACTATTGGGTTAACAGGTCACATGCACACTCTCGTACTTCCTTTCTTATCTTTGTTGAAGGCCTTTTAGTCAAAATTCTGATTTGTCAACCTTACCGAATAGCCATGCCCTATGTGTTTGTTCAATTCTGTGCGTAGTTGCAGATCGAACAGGTAACAACTGATGTCTAGACCAGGTCAGCTACAAAAACTGCATCACCCGCCACCACTGTCATGGACTTGGCTGGACCTTGCACACCTTCAACCTTGTATCTTGGATATCGATAAACTTCATACACATAGCGCGCATATTATGCATATTATGCATATATATATACACATATATATATATGTATATATATATACTGTATATATGTGTATGAAAGTCACGTGGTCTGCCTACATATTCAAGCAAACTAAGCATTGTTAACCAATCCCTGCACGAGATAAAATACCCGCGTTTTAACCAGTCGTGTCTGCTGGGACCATCACCCGTATGAAATCAGGAAAAACATAGGACCTACCCTCTGGTAATTTAACACAGCTATTGAAAATGGCCATTTATAATGGATTTACCCATTAAAAATTGTGATTTTCCATAGTTATGTTAGTTTACCGGAGGGTATATATATATATATCCACATATGCCTATATAGTTACCTTACCTATATATATATATATAAAAAACACACACATCATGACACTTTCCGAAAGAGGTTCCACGTAGAAACCAGACCCGCAACACAATATCCTCCTCTGACTGTCTTATGCTTGGAGGATCCTCACTGTATAATCTGTATATAATTTCACATTGCCAGCTATGGAAAATCACAATTCTTAATATATGTAAATCACAGGTGTATATAATTATATAATAGATAAAGGGCCATGTTCCATAACTATATAATTAGATTAAACTAGTAGAGGGCAAGTTGAAAAGTATTCATTTCCTGAGGCAAAAAAAAAACACAAAATCAGTTGTATTAAACTATTCATTTAGTCGATTGAACACATCAAATAACCCAGCAGTGCGAACCCGACTGTTGGTGCCATAGCCCCTGAAATATCATCAGCACCTATACTCCCACTGTATGCAAGTATTTCCAGTACATCCCAATTAAAGCTGGATCTGTAATGTGGTAAACCCTCTGATAAACAGCCACATAACTATGGAAAGATCCACCATTTTCTAGCTGGGTAAATCAACTATTTCGACTGGGCCATAGCTTCAATAGCTATTTCTGTTAGTGACCAGAGGGTATCCCCTCTGGTCATCACCGGATTCATCCATGGGATGGTACCCAAAAACGATCCCAGTGGCATTCCATCATCGCTCCAGACTTTCTGGCTTGCGCGGGCCGCTTCAAGCGATTGATCAATGCGATCAAAGGCATCACCACCTGTTTTTGCTGGGAGGAAGCCAGCCGTCGAAACGTGGTCAACCCCCAAAAAAAAAAACAAATTCTACCGGTAAAAATGGGTAAAATCTCAATGTATGATAGACGTTTAGGTGATTTTAGGTGATTGTGTTCTAAAATGCCCGAAAATCCCTTGATATCCCCCGATTACATGGTCAACATATTAACGAATATCATGCAATGAATTATGCACAAATCCCTTCAGCCTCACAAGCATGAAAAAAATCCAGGTGACTTTCAGGTTAATAAGCTTCAGGTGGTAAAAATCTTCAACCACCTTAAAAAAAATCTCAAAAAGTCAAGCTCTGTATGGCTACCAGCCACATATGCAGTCAGAACGAGGCCGCAGAAGGACATCTCCCATAATGTGAAGCTGGCGCTCGCCATGATGTCCCGCTGTGTGCTGGGGGGAAGGGAGTTTTCAAAAGCTGCGGCAGACGCACCTGTGCAATCTGAAATGGATCGACAGCAAACCCAGAAGAATACGGCAGAATGCGCAGTAAACTCCAATAATGGCAACTGACTAATAACTTAAATCATAAAATCAATCTGTTTGATTCTCTTTGTGTTTTTTTTTGGGGCTTGCTGCACATCTGTACCATGGCAGCAGCATGCATCGGAAACCATTTTTTTCGAGCCATCGCGCTTCCAGCCTTGGAAATCGGAGAATGCGGTCGCAGAAACGAATTCCGGGGTGAAATGTCCCATTGGAACATAATTTTATTTATATGGGACAGCTTACCAACAATTACAGTATATATATAATCATTATATATTATATCCTGAATTCACGTTTTTTCATGTTTTTTCTATCTTAAACCGATTTTGATTCATAACAAAATAACGAAAACCATGGGACATTGACCCCCGTTTCATGCCGTCGTAGCAGCATGAGGCCTGAAACGGATTTTTCCTCGAAAGCGTTCAGAAGAGCCTCGATGCGAAAAAGACGAACCAACGGGTTCCTCTCCGTGGCTGTCTTGGCCTGGTTGGTGATGTCAACCACTTCAACCCCGCGAAAAAAAACAGGGCTGTGACAGTTGTTACATCTTGCTACTCATCATCCCAGGTCGAATTTCAAATCTTCAAAGTTGTTTTTAGCGCATGAATTGGATATTCGGAAATGATTCCACCACGTCCATTTGGTAACCATGTGAACCACCAACCGGTTCTGATCACGTCTTGTGATCTGCGTGGGCGATACCTACAAATTGCAGAGTCGTGACACCGCATCAGCGGTGAATTATGAGGTAACACAAAGGTCATCGAAAAAGATCAACCTGAACTGGTGGTGACAGCGAAAATAACCATGAAAATCAATGCTAAGTCAAATCGGATCTTCTTCTGAATTATAGGCTGGGGAATGAGAGAAAAAACAGCATTTTAAAAGAACCATATGTTGAAGAATGTAAAACAATGTGTACAGGTAGGGAACATAACACATTATATTGTATTATTCAAACCTTATATAACACACATGCTAGTTCGATTGTATGCATGTGCATGACATGAGCTGTGAAACCACCAGCCAGTTCTGAATGTGCCATCCAGGGCATACCAGTCCCCATGAAGTATGCAGCTGATACTTGCGAATAGCGGGCATCTGGATCCCCCTGGGCAGCAAACTGAAGTCAACAATAGTTGGCGTGTCAATAAAAACACTCAAAACGCGCGGGCTCATTGAGTCATCTTCCATCATCTTCCGCACTGGCCAATCTATTCAAAAGATTCTGAGAATCACTCATTGGGCATGCTTAGATGAACATAGTCTTCCAACCGCTATTTTGGCAGTGTCTATGTCGGGTGGTGATAGTGGTGATGGTGGTGGTGCTGGTGCTGCTGGTGATGCTGGTGGTGCTGGTTCTGCTGGTGCTGCTGCTGATGGTGCTGATGCTGCTGGTGCTGCTGGTGCTGGTGCTGCTGGTGCTGCTGCTGGTGCTGGTGCTGGTGCTGGTGGTGCTAAAAATCTAGTTGCTGTAAGACTAGTTGCTATTCACATCTAGTGAATCTAGTGGCTGTAAGACTTCCAACGGGCCAACCTAACCACGTCCAAGCACTGCATTTTCTACTGTATAGTTTTATTTCCGAGGCAGCATATTTTGCGTCTCGTCAATTTCTGTGGCACAGCTTGCAGGGTGGATTGGTATCACACAAACACACATCATGGTCAGATAAAAAAACAACTAAAAAATGAGTGAACATGAGACAATGCCAGGCATGAAACTGCTCAACTGGCACATAAAGAGCATTAAAGAGAAGCCGTCAACAAAATCAACAAATAAGAAAGTGGCCTTTGTTTCAAGATGGCTTCAAATTTCCAATAATTCCTGGCTTTGCCATGCATAGTACCTTACTGATCTTACTGGAAGTCAACCACATGCAAGCTGTGCCAGTGACATGGCATTGCCATGTCCACTTGTCATCTGTACTGTGCGACAATGCGGCGGCCCAGCGCGTGGTGCAGCTAGGCTGCTAAGCTTGCTTGCCACGGTGTGAGCAACGGAGACCCAAGTACCCAAAAGTCAAAGCAAGAAATCCGAAGACGCTACCTCAGATCCGGTGACCCAGAACCCTGAAGGATGCTGGATGAGCCTCTCAAGTCAAGCAAAAAAAAGATCAAAAAGGACCATCCAGTGAAGTTTCTCTGAACCTGGGCCTTTCCACCATTTCAGGTCCTCCCATTGTGGTGCAACAGCGTCTCTGGTTGATCACCCCATGCCCATACCCTTTGGTAATCAGTCACATGGCTAGCCGGGAAATCCCCAAACTAAATGCATGTTTCACTTGGGAAAATCATCAACCTGGGGAATTGTCCAGCAAGCCATGTGACTGATTACCGGAGGGTACAAGTCGCATGGAAGAGCAGGGTTCATTTAAAAGTCTCAGCATTTGTTCTCACGCTTCTATGCCTTGTACCCTCTGGTAAACTAACATAGCTATTGAAACTTGAGAGCAGGCGGAGGCGGACGAAAGGTATAGTGGGAGAGGAGTGGTGTCAAAATGCTGCGCCCCTAAGATGATACACCAAAAACGTTTTTGCGCAGTCTAAAATGATTTTATCCAGAGCATGACTGCATGATACGGTGTCTTGTGCAGCGTGAAATGATGCACGAAAAGGGGTTTATTTAAAACCCCTTTTTAAGACCCCTTGCAGCAACTGTTATTGAGGCTGA